>Ga0310810_10000606_pt1 | contig 36083 bp, 28 predicted proteins | sample NCmetagenome_FD_207641 | JGI IMG/M metagenome (GOLD analysis project Ga0310810, IMG submission 207641) | Soil microbial communities from experimental microcosm in Duke University, North Carolina, United States - NC | ecosystem: Engineered > Artificial ecosystem > Soil microcosm > Unclassified ...
GGCCTAACCATGGCGCCGCTCGCCCATTGCCCCTTGCCCCGCCCGCCCCCCATCTCTAGGGTTGCGCGATTCCGACCCGTCCGTCCCCTTCTCGGAGGATGAAATGCGTTGCGATCGCCGCTCCCCCGCACCCTGCGACGACTGTTCCGGTCCGCATCCCGCCCGCACCCCCCGCCCGTCGCGCCGTGCGGGCTTCGCGCTTCTTGCGGCGAGCTTCGCCGTTGCCGCGCTCGCCCTGGCGTCCGCGCCGCGCGCGGCGCACGCCGCCGAGCCCAAGGCGAAGGCCGCGGTGCGCCCGACCGATCCCCTCGACCAAGCCCAGCTCCAAGGCCTCACGTGGCGCTGCATCGGGCCGTATCGCGGAGGGCGCGTGACGGCGGTGACGGGCGTCGTCGGGCAGCGCAACGTCTTCTACTTCGGCGGCACGGGCAGTGGCGTGTGGAAGAGCGTCGACAGCGGCGTGAGCTGGAAGAACGTCTCGGACGGACAATTCGGCACGGGCTCGGTCGGCGCGATCGCGGTCGCGGCGTCGGACCCGAACATCCTCTACGCCGGCATGGGCGAGGGCTGCATCCGCGGCAACGCGTCGCACGGCGACGGCGTGTACAAGTCGCAGGACGCGGGCCGCACGTGGCAGCACGTCGGGCTCGCCGACACGCGCCAGATCGGGCGCATCCGCGTCAACCCGCGCGATCCCGATCTCGTGTACGTCGCGGCGCTCGGTCACACGTTCGCGCCGAACCATCAGCGGGGCGTGTTCCGTTCGAAGGACGGCGGAGCGTCGTGGCAGTGCGTGCTGTTCGTCAACGACAGCACGGGCGCCATCGATCTCGCCATGGACCCGCGCAATCCGCGGGTGCTCTACGCCACGACGTGGCAGGTGCACCGCACGCCGTGGAGCCTGGAGAGCGGCGGCCCGGGCGGCGGCCTGTGGAAGACGACGGACGGCGGCGACACGTGGAAGCGCCTGACGGAAGGCCTGCCGAAGAGCGTGTGGGGCCGCGCCGGCGTCACGATCTCGGGAGCGAACCCGGACCGCGTGTGGGCGATGGTCGAGGCCGAGGACGGCGGGCTGTTCCGCTCGGACGACGCGGGCCGCACATGGACGCAGGTCAACAGCGACCGCAACATGCGCCAGCGCGCCTGGTACTACACGCACGTCATCGCCGATCCCAAGAACGCCGACGCGGTGTACGTGCTGAACGTCCAGTTCCTGCGCTCGGGCGACGGCGGGCGTTCGTTCCGCCCGCTCGGCGTGCCGCACGGCGACAACCACGACCTGTGGATCGATCCCGACGACTCGGGTCGGATGATCCAGAGCAACGACGGCGGCGTGAACGTGTCGTTCGACGGCGGCCTGTCGTGGACGCGGCAGGACAATCAGGCGACGGCGCAGTTCTATCACGTCGTCGCCGACGACGGCTTCCCATACAAGGTCTACGGCGCCCAGCAGGACAACAGCACGGTCGGCATCGCGAGCCGCACGGATCACTTCGGCATCGATCGCACGGACTGGTACGACGTGGGCGGCGGCGAGAGCGGCTGGATCGCGCCCAAGCCCGGCGACCCGCAGGTCGTGTACGCCGGCTCGTACGACGGCTACCTGTCGCGGCTCGACCATCGGACCGGCCAGCAGCGCGACGTCGACCCCTACCCCGACAATCCGATGGGCTACGGCGCCGAGGGCGCGCGCTATCGCTTCCAGTGGACGTACCCGATCATCGTGTCGTCGCACGATCCGAACACGGTGTACGCGGGCTCGAACGTCCTGCACCGCTCGACGGACGAAGGCCAGAGCTGGAAGGTGATCAGCCCCGACTTGACGCGCCACGATCCCGCGAAGATGGGCCCGTCCGGCGGACCGATCACCAAGGACAACACGAGCGTCGAGTACTACTGCACGATCTTCGCGCTCGCCGAGTCGAAGCTGGTGAAGGGCCTGCTGTGGGTCGGCTCGGACGACGGCCTCGTGCACGTGACGCGCGACGACGGCGCGAACTGGCAGAACGTGACGCCGCCCGCGCTGCCGCCGTGGAGCACGATCAGCTCGATCGACGCTTCCCCGAGCGATCCCGCGACCGCGTACGTCGCGGCGTATCGCCAGCGGCTCGACGACTATCGCCCGTACCTCTACGTCACGCACGACTACGGCAAGAGCTGGCGCTCGATCGCGGGCGATCTGCCGGCCGACGGCTTCGCGCGCGTCGTGCGCGAGGATCCGGTGCGCAAGGATCTGCTGTTCTGCGGCACCGAGACCGGGCTCTACTGGTCGACGGACGGCGCGCGCTGGCGGCCGCTGCGCGTGAATCGCCCGGGCCTGATCGCGGACCTGGTGAAGCCGGACGGCGAAGCGCACGGCGCGCTGCCGCTCGTGCCGATCACCGACCTCATCGTGAAGGACGCCGACGTCGTGGCCGCGACGCAGGGCCGCGCGTTCTGGATCCTCGACGACATCGCGCCGCTCCGGCAGATGACGCCCGAGGCCGCGAGCGCGCCCGCGTGGCTGTTCACGCCGTCGCCGGCGTCGATGTTCGGCGGCTTCAGCGGGCGCCCCGGCGTGACCGGCGAGAATCCGCCGGCCGGCGCGGTCGTCTACTTCCGCGTCGCGGCCGAGCCCAAGGACAAGGAAGAGGTCGCGCTCGAGTTCCTCGATCCTTCGGGAAAGCTCATCCGCCGCTTCTCGACGCGCGGCGATTCCACGGACGACGAAGGCGGCGGAGCCGGCGACGACGACGGCCCGAGCCACGAAGCGAGCCCGAACAAGCTCAGCGTGAAGGCCGGACTCAACCGCTTCGTGTGGGACCTGCGCTATCCGGACGCGAAGGGCTTCAAAGGCCTGATCCTGTGGGGCGGCGGCCTCGACGGCCCGAGCGTCGTGCCCGGCGTGTATCAGGTGCGGCTCGTCACCAAGTCCGGCACGCAGACACGCAGCTTCGAGGTCAAGAAGGACCCGCGCCTCGCGACCACGACGGCGGACTATCAGGAGCGTTTCCAGCTCCACATGAAGATCCACGACAAGCTGACCGAGACGCACGAGGCGATCAAGCGCATCCGCGACGTGCGCGATCAGCTCACCGCGGTGAGCGCGCGCACCAAGCTCGTGGCGGCCGGCGACACGACGATCGCGGCGGCCGCGAAGGCGCTGTCGAAGAAGCTGACCGCGGTCGAGGAGGCGCTGTACCAGACCAAGAACAAGAGCAGCCAGGATCCGCTGAACTATCCGATCCGGCTCAACAACAAGCTCAGCCTGCTGACCGGCGTCGTCGCCAGCGCCGACGCGCGGCCGACGGCGCAGACGCTCGAGGTGTACAACGACATCGCCGGCAAGATCGACGTGGAGCTGGCGAAGCTGAAGACCCTGCTCGGCGACGACCTGACCGCGTTCAACCGCCTGGTGCGTGACAAGGACGTCCCGGCGGTGGTGGTGAAGGAGAAGAAGTAGGAGGCCGCGATGAAGAAGTCGAACGCTGCAACGGCGCGACTCGCGCTGGTGGTCGTGCTGTGCGCGTGCGCGCCGCTCGCGGCGTCGCGGGCGGATGAAGCGCCGCCGCCCGGGTCAGCGGCGCCGGCGGACGTCGCCTCATCAACCGTCGCGAGACGGTGGACGATGGGCTTCGGCTACCGGACGGGCGTCGGCGTCGAGGGCATGGACGGCCCCGACCTCACGTTGCAGCGCGAAGGGCACGACGGGCGCCACGCGTGGCGGCTCGGCGTCGGCGTCGAGCAGACGAATCTGAGCGGGAACGAGACCGAGATCGACTATGGCTTCCCGGTGACGGCCACGCGAACGGCGGGTGGTCCGAACAAGACGAGCCGAACCCGTCTCGAACTCTCCATCCTACACATGAGTGAGCACGGCGACCCCGGGGACGCGCGTTTCTTCTGGGGCATCGGTCCGCTCGTCGGATGGTCGTCGGATCACCTGAGGCAGGACATCACGGTCGCGCAGTACGACACGACGAGTCTGGTCTACAGCTACACCGGCAACATGGCGCGGACGTTCACGACACTGCGCGTCGGCGTCGGGGGATCGATCGGCGCGCGCTGGCCGCTGTCGCGCCGTGTCGACCTCGCGGCGGAGTTCGACCAGTCGCTCGTCTATCGCCGGGACCGTTCCGAGCAATCGGAGGATTTCCCGGGCTCGGCCGGATACGGCAACCGCCTGAAGTCGCACGCCGAGGGCGTCGAGTTCCAGGCGCGCACACTGCGCGCGGGAGTGCTCGTCCGCCTGTAGCGCCGCTTTACGCGCCCGCGGCCAGCGCGACCTCCTCGTGCGTGGCCGCGGGCGTCGGCGTTTTCGCCGCGCCGCGCACCAGCGGAATCACCTGCTCGGCGAAGCGCTCCATCTCTTCGAGCTGCGGGCTGAACTGGAGCAGCAGCAACTCGACGCCGGCGCGCTCGAATTCGCGGATGCGCCCGGCGATCTGCTCGGGCGTCCCGACGAGCCCGGAGCGCAGGCCGCGGTTCGACACCGAGTAGTCCTCGAGCTTCAAGCGTTGCTCGAGCTGCGTGCCGTTCACCCATTGCTGGAAGTTGTCGAACCCGGGCGCGCCCTCGCGCAGCGTCGTGATCCGCGTGACCTCGCGCCGCGCGTCCTCCTCGCGATCGCGGCACACCACGTAGCCCGCGACGCCGAAGCGCAGCGGCGCCAACCCGGAGCGCGTGCGGCGCGCGGACAAGTCTCCCAACTTGGCCGCGACACGCTCCGGTGGATCTCCGTGCATCAAGTACGCGTCGCACGAACGCGCGATCAGGTCCTTCGCGGCCTCGGACTCACCGCCCGCGTACAACGCAGGCCGCGGCCAGGATACGGGCTTCGGCTCGAGCGTCGCATTATCGACACGGTAGTGCCGCCCGGCGTAGCTGAAGCGCGCCTCGCTCCACATGCCGTTCACGACCGCCAGCCACTCGGCGGTGCGCGCGTAGCGATCGTCGTGCTGCTCGAACGTCACGCCGTACTGCCGCGCCTCCTCCTCCCACCACGACGACACGACGTTCAGCGACAGCCGGCCGCCGCTCAGCTGGTCGATGTTCGCCGCCTGCTTCGCGAGCAGCGCCGGCGCGTGAAACGTCGGCCGCACCGCGACCATGATCTCGAGCCGCTCGGTCACCGCGGCGAGCGCCGCCGCCGTCGACCACGCGTCGAGCGACGGCGCCTGCGTGCCCTTGATGTCGTTCAGGTTCAGCTCGGCGACGAGCGTCAGATCGAAGCCGATCTGTTCGCTGCGTTGCGCGAGGCGCTTCACGTACGGCCAGCTCGCCTCCATGCCCTCGTCGGGCACGTTGCGCAGCCAGCCGCCGAACACGGGAAGCCAATAGCCGAATCTCATGACGCGCTCGCCTCCTCTTCCAGCCAGTCCGCGAGTCGCTGGTGCGCGTCGAAGCCCAGCACGCGCGGCGAGTCGGCCACGAAGTTGGACAGCGCGTTGATGTCGTAGAACAGATGCTTGCCGTCGCGCGCGTCGATCAGGTACTCGACGCCGCCGACGTCGATGCCGGCCTCGGCGGTGATGCGCTCGACCTGCGCCACGATCTCGGCCGGCGGATCGTACGCTTCGACACGCAAGCCGTTCTTCGGCGCGTCGACCGGGCACGCGCTGCGCTCGAGTTCGGCGCCGTCCACGCCCTGGCAGATGTCGGCCGGGCACAGGTCGAAGCGATCGGCTTCGCTGTAAACGCGGATCGCGTACAGATACTTTCCGCCCAAGACCTCGACGCGCACGATCCGCCCTTCTTCCGCCGGGACGAATTCCTGGACGAGCGCCGTGTGGTCGAGCCCGAGGCTCCACGTCGCGTCTTCCGCCGCGGCGTCGAGCGCCTGCGCCGTGTCGAAGCGCCGAACGCCCGCGCCGCTCCCTCCGATGTTCGGCTTCACGACGATCGGAAAGCGCAGGCCCCGCGCGGCGGCCGGCGCGTGGCGCGGATCGTGGATCACGCGCGCGCGCGGATACGGGAGCCCCAGCCGCTCGAGCAGCGACAGCTGCCGCGCCTTCGACGTCTCGGTGAGGAACGCGCGCGTGCCGTTCACGACGCGCACGCCGAGGCGCTCCAGGTGTTCGAGGTAGGCAAGCGTGTAGAAGATCTGCTGGCCGTGGCCGCGCGTCCATGCCGACGGACTCATGCGGTTGAACACCAGCCCGTACGGCGGGCGCGGCGCCGCGGCGTCGAAGCGATGCTCGGTGGCGTCGAGGCGCACGTACGGCGTGCCGCGGCGCTCGAACTCGCGGAACAGCGGGCGGAACCAGTCCGGGTGCTCGTGATATACGGCGATCGGTCGGTCGGACAAGACGGGCATGGTCAGGCGATCCTTTCGGCGTGGAGCGGGGTGGGGAGCACGACCGGCGAGGGGCGGGCGCCGGTGGCCAACGCGATGGCTTCGCGCACCGCGCGATCGAGGCGCCCGAGCAGCGCGGCATCGGGAGCGCCGGCGCCCGAGCGCGCGTTGGCCCCGTTGCCGAAGCGCTCGGGCGTGCCGTAGACGCCGGTCGACGTGACGACCGCGCCGAGGCTCGCGAGCAGCGGGCGCACCGCGTGATCGATGGCCAACAGATGCCCGGCGCTGCCGCCGCTCGCGATCGGGATGGCGACCTTGCCGTTGAACGCGGCGTCGGGCAGCAGGTCGAGGAACACCTTCAGCAGTCCGCTGTACGCGGCGCGGTAGATCGGCGTGGCCACCACGATGAGATCGGCGCTCGTGACGCGGTCGAGCGCCCAGGCGACGTCGTCATCCGGACGCCGGCCGAGCAGCGCATCGGCCGGGAGCGCGGCCAGGTCCACGCGATGCGTCGGGATGCCGAGGAACTCGAAGCGCTCGAGCGCCCGATCCAACAGGCGGCGCGAGCGGGAATGCGCCCCATCCGGGCTCGCCGAGATCCCGACCGCGCTCGGCGGCGGGGCGCTTCCACTCGTGTCCATGTGCCCTCCAAACGAAAACGACCGCGGCCCCCACTGGAAGGTGGGAGCCGCGGACGTGAGCTGCTGGGTGTGGGCCTTACTGGCCCTGCGGGAGCAAATGTCCCGCCCACCGACGCGCTGACGCCGCGTGCTCCCTCTGGAGCATTCGGCGACAACAACCACACGCGTGGGTCGAGCGGAACGAAGTCATGTGGAGCGACACCCTCTGGTCGAACTGCGTCCCTTACTAGCCGCGTCGCGCCTGGAGGACGCGACACGCCGGTTGTGATGCGACAGCGTCCCGAGTGGTTGCGAAAGAATTGACGCGACGTGGCGGCGTGGGTCACTCGGCCTACGAACGCGCTCGGATCGGCACTCGAGTGCGCCGCCTTGACGCACCGGCGCGCGTCCCGGCAACTTCATCGCCATGAAACTGAGGAGAATCGTTCTCGCGCTGGCGATCGGCCTCGCGTGTGCGGCGCCGAGTTCGGCGCTGCCAAACATGACGGGCGCCGCGGCCGGCCCGGCCGCCGGCGCCGACGCTCCCGATTCCACGGCGACCTTGGGGTCGCGCGCCGCCGACTCATCGGCCCGAGCCGCCGCGCCCAAGCGCACGCACTTCCCTTGGGGCGCGATCGTCGTGCCCGAACTCCTCGTGTTCCTGCTCATCGTAGGCGCCGTGCGGCGCAGCAAGCGCGGCTGACGGGGGCCTTCCGCGACGCCCCATCGGGCACCGTCTCCCCCGCCATCTCAGGCCCGTCGGTCGATTCCGCCTCGATCATGGTTCACGACCGGAGTGCCGATAATCCCGGCATGAGTTCCACGATTTCGATCCGCCGCCTCGCCAGGGCCTCCGTGTCGGTGCTCCTGCTGGCCGCGTGTCCGGCGCCGAGCCGCGCCGGCCAGCGCGTCTGGGTGTTCCAGCCGCCCAGTCACGTCATCGCGATCGACGCCGCCGACTTCTCGAAGGGACCGGGCGTCACGATCCCGCGCGAGGCGTATGACCACCGTCAGCCGATCGGCATCAACGCGCACGACCAGATGCTGGTCGCGCTGCCGAGTCGTCGGCTCTGGCTGTGGACCGGCGCCAGGGCCGAGACGCTGAGCTCGGACCCACGCCTCGCCCACCAGCCCGGGCCGCCGGGCGCCCTCGGCCGCCCTGCCACGACGTGGATGCTGGGCGCGGACGGGCGTTCGCTGTTCTGCAAACAGGACGACGCGTGGACGGTCGCACACGCAGACGGCGGCGGCGATTCACTCTACGCGCTGCGCACGCGCATCGTCAGGACGGACCTGTCGGGGCGCGTCGTCGAGACGGCCCTCGACCACACGTTCCCGCCGTGTGACTGCGCGACCGCCGTGTGCTCGGAGACGTGCCCCGTGGCGCTGCTCGACGTGCCGGGCAACGTGATCGGCGGGTCGTTCGTGTTCTCTCACTTCATCGAGGGCCAGACCGACGCCACGATGGGACCCAGCACCCTTTACCGACGGGGCGTGAACGGCTGGGCCGCGAGCGCGATCCACCAGGCGTTCGACGAAAGCGTGCTGCTCCCGTCGGGCGACGGCCTCCTCATCGAGAACGATGGTGGCTGCTGCGGCGACGTGAACGGAAGCAGTGACCGGGCGTCGTGGCGCGGCGCCGATTCGGCGTCCACGCTGTACGATGAGTGGACCGAGTTCCACAACTCGTCCTATCAGGTGACGTTCGCGGTCGCGCGGGCGTGCCTCGCTCCCGGCGGGGGCCGCGCCGCGCTGACGATCCAGTCGACGCAGCCGGTGGCCGGCCCGATCGAGCTCTCGGAGGATGGACAGGACGACGCGAAGACGCTGGCCGCGATCCGGCGCTCGCTCGCTGAGTTGCCAGTCGTCGAGGTGTACGCCACGGGCCACCATCCGACGCTGATCCGGCGGCTGACGCACGTGGCGCTCGCTGAGTGGATCAGCGCGGACGAGATCCTCGTCGTCGACAACGGCCGCCTGGTCGCGATCGACGTCACGACGGGCCGGCGCCGCGAATCCACGATCCAGGTTCGCGGCGCCGACGACGTGATCGTTCCAGTCGCCGAGGCGAACTAGCCCCGGCGCCGCCGACACGGAAGATCGGGCGCGGCCGCGGCGACAGGCTCGCCCGCTCCGCGCCCGAGTCTCCTCACCAGATGCGCACGCGATCCTTCGGGTCGACGTACATCTTGTCGCCGGGCTTGACCGAGAACGCGTCGTACCACTCGTCGACGTTGCGCATGACGCCGTTCACGCGATAGACGCGCGGCGAGTGCGGGTCGCTTACGACCTGGCGCTTCACCGCGTCGTCGCGCACCTTGCCTCGCCAGGCCTGCGCCCAGCCGAGGAACACGCGCTGATCGCCGGTCAGGCCGTCGATGACCGGCGCCGGCTTGCCCTTCAGCGACGCGTGGTACGCCTCGAGCGCCAGCGTGACGCCGCCCAAGTCCGCGATGTTCTCGCCCATGGTCAGCGCGCCGTTGACGTGCACGCCGGGCAGCGGCTCGAACGCCGAGTACTGGGCGCCGAGCATCGCGGCGCGCGCCTCGAACGTCTTCGCGTCGTCCGCGGTCCACCAATCGGCCAGCGCTCCGTCGGCGTCGAACTTGCGGCCCTGATCGTCGAAGCCGTGCGTCAGTTCGTGTCCGATGACGCCGCCCGCCGCCCCGTAGTTGATGGCCGGGTCCGCGTTCACGTCGAAGATCGGCGGCTGCAGGATGCCGGCCGGGAACACGATGTCGCGAAGCGACCCGTTGTACGCGTCGTTCGTCTGCGGCGTCATGCCCCACTCGTTGCGATCGACCGGACCGCCCTGGCGGTCCGCGTAGAACTTCCACTCGAGCTGCGCCGTGCGCCGCACGTCGCCGAGCAGGTCGTCGGCGCGGATCACGAGCTTCGAGTAGTCACGCTTCGAATCCGGATAGCCGACCTTGATCGTGTACGTGTCGAGCTTCTTCAGGGCGAGCGCCTTCGTCTTGTCGCTCATCCAGTCGAGCTTCTGGATGCGCACGCGGTACGCGGCCTTCAGGTTCAGCACCAGCGCCTCGATGTTCGCCTTGGCGGCCGGCGGGAAATAGCGCGCGCTGTACAGCTCGCCCACGCCCCAGCCCATGTTGCCGAAGCGATCGAAGCGCCCGCCCGCCAGGTAGTCGCCGCCGGCGACCGTGTGCACGCCGCGCTTCCAGCGCGCGGCCTGCTGCTTCTGCCCCGAGAGCGTCTTCTGGCGCATCTCGAAGAACGCGTCGGCGAAGCCGCTCGACAGGAACGGCGCGGCGTTGTCGGCGATGCTGAACGCCTGCCAGGCCTGCAGCGTGGCGATCGGCGTGTTCGCGTACACGTCGGCGATCTTCGGGAACGCGCTCTTCTCGGCGACCACGACGCGGTCGAACTTGCCGAAGCCCATCTCGTTGAAGAAGCCGCGCCACGCGAAGCCCGGCGCGAGCGTCTGCAGCTCGGCGACCGTCATCGCGTTGTATGTCGCGTTCGGGTCGCGCTGCTCGGTCTTCGTCCAGCTGACCTCCGCGATCTTCGTCTCGAACGCCACGACGTCCGCGGCGCGCGCCTCGGCGTCCGGCCAGTCGAGCAGCTTCAGCATGGTGGCGACGTACGCCTGGTACTTGGCCTTCTGTTCGGCGAACGAGGCTTCGAGATAGTAGTCGCGGTCCGGCAGCCCGAGTCCGGACTGACCCACGTAGATCGCGTACTTCTTCGGGTCCTTCACGTCGACGTCGGGAAACACGCCGAAGATCGAACCTTCGAACTCGGAGTTGTTGCGCCCCATCAGCACGGCCAGCGCGTCGCGCGTGTTCGCGGCGCGCACGGTGGCCAGATCGGAGGCCAGCGGCTTCGCGCCCAACTCCTCGACGTGCGCCGAGTCCATGAACGCCTGGTAGAACGCGCCGACCTTGCCCTCGAGCGTCGTCGGCGCGTTGCCGGCTTTCGCCGCGCCCTGCTCCATGATGTCGTGCAGGCGCTGCTCGGTGAGGTCGGACATGCCGACCCTCAGGCTATAGCCCGGCTTGTCGGCCGGGATCTCCGTGCGGTCGACCCAGCCGCCGTTCGCGTAGCGAAAGAAGTCGTCGCCCGGCTTCGTCGCCGGATCGCCGCCCGCGACGTCGAGCCCGAACGTGCCGAACTTGGGCTGGGTGGCGCCGGGAGAGCTGGCCGCGTGCGGCGCGTGGACGAAGAGCGTCAGTGCGGCGGCCGTGGCCAGCATGGCCGCGACCGCGATCCATCGGGTGCGAAACTTCATGGCTCGGCTTCTCCTGATCGTGTGTGAGCGTGCGTTGTCTTGCGGATCGGCGGGCAGCCTATCACCGCGGGACCTCCGGCGCGGGCCGCGGCCGATCGGTCAGTCCCTGGCGCGGGAATTCGCGCGACCTGCGCGGGCCAGGCGGGTCTCGCGACGCCAGGGTTGAGGCGGAATGTCGGCCTGGCCGTACATCGATGGTCGAAGTTTCGCTACCCGCCCAGAGACCACGGTCGTAGAGTCGGGACGTCGGAGACCGGGTGTGGCAGCGGATCGTAGAGCCCCGATCGACGGCCGCTGCGCTGGATGCACAGGAGGCGCAGCCATGATGAGTCGAGATCTTCGGACCGTCATCCCACGGATTCTTGTCCTCCCGCTCGCCCTCGCGAGCTTCGCGTTGCTCGCGCGAGCCAATCCCATCGTCGATCGGGATCAGCGCGGCTGCAGCGCGCTGGTGGCAGAGCTCGAGCGCGGCCCGGACGAGGGCATCGAACGGCGCTTCGTACGCTGCCTCGGGCTCTATGGATTCGCGCCTTTCGATTCGCTGTCGCGCCAGCGTCTGTCCCGGTTTCTCCCGCGCCGCGAAATGCTGATCGTCGCCGCACAGCGGTTCCCCTACGTGCCCGATGAGGGACTCATCGAGTGGTATCTGCCGCAAGCAAGTGCCGCCGGACGCGATTCCCTCGCGAATGCCATGCTGTCCTGGCTCTCGCCCGGCGCGGCGGATGCGGTCGAGAATTCCCGGTCGAGTTGGGGCACAGACCTCGGCCTCGGGCACGTGCTCGCGGCGCTGACCCTCTCCGATCTCGGTGACACTCGCGCCGTCCCGGCCCTCGAGCGTCTGCTCGAGCCGGCCGAGTCCGAAGAGCTCGAAGCGTCGTACGGTCCGCCAACTCTGTACCGGGCGCGTCTGGAATCTGCTCTGACGCACTTGATCTCGATCCGCGCAGGTGCGAGGGCGGGCCACGGTTCGCCCGGCTGGCAGTTCATCCGCGAGCGCGGCGCGCCCATCTTTGCCGAGGCATTCAGGGACGAAGGAACGTACTGGCCGTACGGACCGACCCTCGGCGAAGTGGCCCTCCGGGACGTCGGCGCCGCGTTCGATGCGGCGATGGCCGACTCGTCGAACCAAGTGACCGATGCTCCTGAAGGCGTGGCATTCCCGCCCTTTGGAATCGGGCTCCGCTATCACTACGGACTCGCCGTGCAATTCCGCCGTCTCGGCAGGGATTCGCTGGTCTGGGACGACAACCTGCGACCGAGGCGGTCCGCGAATTCGCTTTTCGATGGAGGCTTCCTCCAGTCGAACAAGCTCCTTCCCCGCCGCATGCATCTGCTGATCGATGCGCGCCTCTATGACGCCGTCGAGCGGGCTCTCGGCATGGACGCCCTGGACGACGTCCACAGGAGAGAGTTCGAGAACCGCCGCGGCGATCAGCGTTTCTTCGCCGTCGAGAAGGGCGCCGACGCGAGTCTCGAGCGCGAGTTCATCATCGACGTCGGTCGCCGCGGCTTCTTCAGTCTCGATTCAACCGAGCAGTCACGGATGAGCGCGCGCTTCGATCGATTCGGTCCGCTCGTCCTGCGTGCGCAACGGCTCCCCTTCCTTCCGGATCGGCCTCTGATCGACTGGTTCCTGACTCGCGCCGACCGCGCTCAGCGCCGCGCGATGCTCGATCAACTGCTCGAGTGGCTCACGCCGCCGGAATCACTCGTCGCTTCACGATCGAATCGATGGCCCGAGCGCCGTCAACGGCATCTCGGTCGCTTGCTGGCCGCCGACGCCCTCACCGATCTTGGCGACACGCGTGCGCTCCCCCGCATTCGCTCGCTTCTCACGACCACAGATCTCATCGAGGACGATGAGCTTCACGAAGCCCAGTGGCTGCGAGGATGCGTCGCGCGCTTCGCCGACCCAGCTGGGGCCGGGTTCCTGGCCACCGACGGTCGCGGCGGCGTGCGCCTTCGTCGCGCGTTGGCCAGCATCAAGCGCATCGGCGTGAGCTGGAATCCCGAAAGGGGAATCGAGAGCACGGACACGCTGGACGCCTCCGCGATCCAACGCCTATGGCCGCTGCTCGAGACCAGCAGGAGTCGCGGCGTTCACGCGGCGGAGCACGGACGGACGGCCCTCGTCATCGAATTCGACGACGGGTTGCGGGCCGCCCTCTACATGGACGCGCGCGGCAAGACTTGCTGCGCCGACAACGGCCGGATTGGCGACCTCGATTTCAGGTGGGGCGGCCTCGAGGGCGGCAAACGGAGGGAGGCCGGCCTGTCGGGCGTCGAGCTCGAGAATCCGGCGCTCGCCGCCGAGGTTCGCCGCCTCCTGCCGAAGGAATCGCCAGGCCGGTGATGCTGACATCGATCCGCCTCCTGACGGCGCTGCTCTGGTTGGCGGCCGTGGCGGGCGCGCCGTCGTGTCGCTGGCACTTCGTGTCCGAACACGTTCGCCTCGACATTCGCGAATCGACTGTGCGCGTGACCGGGGTCTACGACTTCGCGGCGACGGGGTCCGCGGGCGACCTGGCCATCGTCTATCCATTCCCCGCCGACTCCACGCTCGGCGCTCCGCAGATCCTGTCGATCGTGTCACGCGGAGCCGGGGAGCAGGCCCACGACGTCGCCTGGGTTCTGTGCGACGACGGTGTGCACCTCGTACTCGACGGACGCTCTCGTAACGCGACGCTCGAGGTGAAATACGCGCAGTCTTTGTCCGACCGCAGGGCGATCTACGTGCTGACGACGACTCGCGAATGGGGCGAGCCCTTGCGCTCGGCCGTACTGGAAGTGGCGTGGCCCGACCGGATGGGTGTGCTGCGCGCGAATTGGCCTCTCGCGCTGGCGAGTCACAAAGCCGGCACAGCGCTGTATCGTCTCGAGGCGAGCCCGTTCATGCCCGATTCCGACTTGCTCGTCACCTGGTAGATGATGGGACCGGATTTCCCCGACTCAGATGACGGCGCAGGCGGGCCACGAGAACGGTGATGAGGAAGGCCAGAAGCCACAGCACGGCGACTGGGAACGCGACCATGGCTGCAATCAGCGGCGCCCCTCCCTCCCATCCTGCCTCGTCGAATCGGTAGTGCTGAAGCCGCAGGAGGCGCAGGTTGCCATTGGGCAGGAGTTCAAACGCGCCCTCGTAGTATGGATAACAATCCCCCGAGATATCCGGGCCGCGAAGAGCGACGACGAGCCCCGGACCGGCGCGCGCGAAGCGACCGAGCGCCGCGTATCCTCGCCAATACCTCGGCACTTTCTTCGTCACAACATCTCTTTCGAGGATGCCCCGCGCTGCCAGCGTGTCGATTACAGCCCAGACGAGATTGCTAGACACCGAGTCGTCCGATGCGGGCCAAAGACCGGCCCGTTCGAGCGCGTGTGGAACCGACCCCATCGGCGCTTCGCCAAGCCACACGCGCGCCGGCGCGACCGCGGCCTGAAGCGCCTCGCGACCGGACGCACATCCGCCAGCGCCGTCAAAGGCCGAGAACCGATCCACGCGACTTAGCAGTTGGATGATGCTTCGACTCGACGGAGGCAGGAACGGATAGCCCCACGCGACGCTGCAGTACCACGCGTGCACCGCGAGGAAGCTCCCGACAACCGAGACCGGGCCGACAACACCGAACATCCAGAACCGCCACGATCGGCGAGAGCGCACGACATTCCTACCCCTAGACCGCACGCGGGTTCGGTTTGGCCTTGCTCTCGCCGCAACCCTCAAAGAACCCATCGAGACGGCTTGCGCTTTCCGCGGCCCCGCGCCACTCTGCGGTCGCGCTGTTCAGAGCGCGACTGCTCGAACTCTCCCGCCGGACGCCCGGCCTTTCCGCGGAGGAATCCGTCATGCGACTTGCCCTGACGCTGGCCTTCAGCCTGTTGTGCGCAGCGGCGGCGTTCGCCGCGCCGGAACACGGAGCGCCATCGCAGCCCGGCGCGACGACGGTCGCATTCGCGCCCGCGCTGGCGGCGTCCGACCCGGGCGCGGCCGTGATCTCTCCCGCGGGGTCGATCCTGCTCCACCTCCATCCACTCCCGTGGCGTCCGCCCGCCGCGCTCGTCGCGCGGATGGGGCTGCGCTCGGAGCCGGAGTTCGGCAGTCTCGATCCGGCCGATCGCACGGCGCTGCTCGAAGACGCCGCCGCGCGACGCGCCGCGCTGGCCGGGCTCCAGGTGCAACGCCGCGCCGACGGCTCGCGCTTCCTGAACCTGGGCGGACTGGTGCGCGCGTACACGGTGGCCACGATCGGCGCCGACGGTCGCGTGACGCAGGAGTGCGTGCACTCCGAGCAGCAGGCGCTCGACTGCGTCGACGCCGGCTCGCCGCGCGACGCGGCGACGGCGCCCGCGCCCGCCACTGCGCCCGCCCCCGCTTCGCCGCGCGAGGAGAAGTAGCCATGCGCGCGCGCGTTCTCGTTTCGCTCGCCCTGCTCCTGCTCGCCGCGCCTCCCGCGCACGCGACGTTCATCATCGTGAACACCGACGGCGCGGGCGAAGGCTTCAACGATCCGACCGCGGCCGCGCCGGTCGGCGGCAACCCGGGCACGACCGTCGGCCAGCAGCGCCTCAACGTCTTCACCAAGGCCGGCCAGATCTGGGACGCGATCCTGGGCGGCACCGTGTCGATCCGCGTGCAGTCGTCGTTCGATCCGCTTCCCTGCTCGGTGACGAGCGGCGTGCTGGGCAGCGCGGGACCGAATACCGTCGAGGCCGACTTCGCCGGCGCGAAATTCTCGAGCACGTGGTTCGTGACCGCGGAGGCCAATCAGCTGGTCGGCTCCGATCTCGAACCCGGCGTCGACGACATCACCGCGCAATTCAATTCCATCGTCGGCACCGCGACGTGTCTGACGTCGCGCCAGTGGTACTACGGCTTTGACGGCAACGAAGGCGCGACCGGCATCGACCTGCTGCCGGTGCTGCTGCACGAATTCGGGCACGGCCTCGGCTTCCTGACGCTGACCGACGAGACGAACGGCCAGGAAGCGGGCGGGCTGCCGACGGTGTTCGACCGATATCTGATGGACGACGTCTCGAACAAACACTGGTTCGAGATGACGACGACCGAGCGCATCGCGTCCTCCATCAACACGACGCACCTGGTGTGGGACGGGCCGGCGGTCACGGCGAACGCCCATACCATTCTCGGTCACCGCGCGCACGTCGTGGCGAGCGGCGCGCTCACCGGCGACTTCATCGCCGGGCAGGGCGTGTTCGCGCCGTCGCTGTCGGGCGGCGGCGTCACGGGCGACGTCGTGCTCGTCAACGACGGCGTGGGCACGACGAGCGACGGCTGCAACACGCCGTTCGTCAATGCCGGCGCGATCGCCGGCAAGATCGCGCTCATGGATCGCAGCAGCACGTGCTCGTTCGCGCAGCGCGCGCTGAACGCGCAGAACGCGGGCGCGATCGGCGCCATCATCATCAACAACGTCGCCGGACCGGAGCCGCAGATGACGGGCAGCTCCCCCACCGTGACGATCCCGACGGTCGGCGTCTCGTTGGCGGACGGCAACGCGATCCGCACCGCGCTCGGCTCGGGCACGGTGACGGTCACGATCGGGCTCGACCCCGCGCACCTGGCGGGCGCCGACAACGCGGGCAAGGTGCAGATGTTCGCGCCGAACCCGGATCAGCCGGGCTCCAGCGTTTCGCACTTCGACGTCGCGGCGTTTCCGAACCTGCTGATGGAGCCGTCGATCAATCCCGACCTCTCGCAGAACGTCGATCTCACGTTCCACGCGTTCTTCGACATCGGCTGGTTCCCGCAGCTCGCCGGCGTCGAGCCCGCGTCCGATCGCGGCCTCGCGTTCTCGCTCGGGCCGAACCCGACGCGCGGTGGCGGGCTCGTGCGCTTCACGCTGCCGCACGCGCGCGACATCGACCTCGGCGTGTTCGACGTCTCGGGACGGCGCGTCGCCAGCCTCGCGCACGGCGCGATGGCGGCGGGCACGCACGAGCTGTCGTGGCGCCGGGTCGACGACGAAGGCCGGCCGGTGGCGCCCGGCGTCTATCAGGTGCGCCTCAGCGCCGGGCCGGTCGAGCGCACGCTGAGCCTGGTCGTGCTGAACTGAGCGGCCGCACACCCGGAGAATCCGCATGAGCACGAGCACCGATCCCGCGTCCGCCGCTACCGCGTTCGCCGCTTCGCTCGACGCGAGCGCGCCCTACTCGCACGCCGAGCTGGTCGCGGCCCTCGACGCGAGCCGCCGCGTCGTCGTCGGGTACTTCCGCTCGATTCCCGAGCCCGCGTTCTTCACGGGCGATGCGAAGTCCTGGGGCCCGGTGCATCAGCTCGGCCACCTCGCGCTGTCGCACGGGCGCATGAGCGGCGGCTTCCAGCGCAAGGACGCGCTGCCCGCGCATCCGACCGGCGTGTCGCGCGGCTACGCGGAGATGAAGGCGTTCTACGAAGCCGGCCTCGCGACCGCGCCGGCCTCGTTCATCAACGCGAACCCGTTCACCGCCGCCATCGAGCCCGGCGCGACTCGGGCCGGCGTCGTCGCGGAGTTCACGCGCGCGGACGAGGCGCTCGTCGACGCGGTGCGCGCCTGGACCGATCGCGAGCTGGACGCGCGCGCGCTCAAGCATCCGGTGCTCGGCGTGCTCACCGCGCGCGAGATGCTGCTGTTCTGCCTGCAGCACGACGCTCGCCATGTGGCGAACGTGCAGGCCAGGCTCGCGGGCGGGGCGCCCGGGCGCGTGGACTAGCCGGGGTGAGCGCCACCGAAGAACACACGATGGGCAAGGTGCCCGAAGTCACCTTGCTGTTCTGGATCATCAAGATCGCGGCGACCACGCTGGGCGAAACCGCCGGCGACGCGGTGTCGATGTCCATGAACCTCGGCTACCTCGTCGGCACCGCGATCTTCGCCGTCATCTTCCTGGCGGCGGTCGCCGCGCAGGTCAGCGCGAAGCGCTTCCACGCCACGCTCTACTGGACCACGATCATCGCCACGACGACGGTGGGCACGACGCTGGCCGACTTCGCGGACCGCTCGCTGCACATCGGCTACACCGGCGGATCCACGCTGCTGCTCCTGCTGCTCCTGGCTTCGCTGTTCACCTGGTATCGCACGCTGGGATCGGTGTCCGTCGAAACGCTGCACTCGCGACCCGCCGAGATCTTCTACTGGGTGACGATCATGTTCTCGCAGACGCTCGGCACCGCGCTCGGCGACTGGACCGCCGACAGCGCGGGGCTCGGCTACACAGGCGCGGCGATCATCTTCGGATCGCTGCTCGCCGTCATCGCGGCCGCGTACTTCTGGACGAAAATCTCGCGGGTCGCGCTTTTCTGGGCCGCGTTCATCCTCACCCGACCGCTCGGCGCCGTGCTCGGCGACTTTCTCGACAAGCCGCGGGACCATGGCGGTCTCGCGATGAGCCGCTTCCTCGCGTCCGGCGTCCTGCTCGCGTTCATCGCGGTGAGCCTCCGCGTGTTCCGCCACCGACCCGCGGCGCGGCAGCACTAGAGCGGCGGCCGAACCCCGCATCCGTCCCCGTTCCTCCCGCGTCCGGCGCCCGCCGGCGCGGCGGCTCTGGCATCGCGGCCGCCCCCGCCCTATCTTCCCCGGCCTGACCCCTCACCCGCTGACCCATCCCGAGGCGCCCATGACTGTCCGATTCGCCCTGGTCCGCTCCCTCTCTCTCGCCGCATTCGCCGCGTCGCTCGCGCTGTCCGTCGCGCCCGCGCGCGCCGGCACGCTGCCGCGTTCCCAGGATCCGCTCATCCAGAACATGGATCCGTCGGTCAAGCCCGGCGTCGACTTCTTCAAGTACGCGAACGGAGGCTGGATCAAGACGCATCCGATCCCCGCGTCCGAGCGCGGCTGGGGCATCGCGAATCTCGTGCAGGAGCAGACGTATCTCCAGCTCCACGAGATCTCCGAGACCGCGTCGAAGTCGGACGCGCCGATGGGCAGCGCCGAGCAGAAGGTCGGCGACTACTGGATGGCGGGCATGGACTCGATGGCGATCGAGAAACAGGGCGCCGCGCCGCTCAAGCCGTACCTCGACGAGATCGCCGCGATCAAGACGCACGCGCAATTGCTCGACGTGATCGCGAAGCTGCAGGTCGACGGCGTCGGGCCGCTGTACGGATCGTTCACCGCCCAGGACGAGCGCAACAGCAACCAGTACCTGCTGCACTTCTATCAGGGCGGCATCCGGCTGCCGGACCGCGACTACTACTTCAACGCCGACTCGGCGACGAAGCGCATCCGTCGCGAATACGTGACGCACGTGGCCGCGATGCTCAAGCTGCTCGGCGACACGCCGGCCCTGGCCCAGAAGGGCAGCGCGACCGTCATGCGCATCGAGACCGCGCTGGCGAAGCGCTCGCGCACGCTGGAACAGCGCCGCGATCCATGGGCGAACTACAACAAGATGTCGCTGACCCAGCTCGAGGCCATGACGCCTCAGTTCGACTGGCAGCGCCAGCTCGCGGCCTGCGGCATCACGCACGTCGACACGGTCATCGTCGGCCAGCCCGAGTTCTACCGTCAGGCCGATTCGCTGCTGAAGGTCGTCCCGCTCGACGACTGGAAGACGTACTTGCGCTGGAACGTGGTCAGCGAGATGGCGCCGCGTCTCAGCCGCGCGTTCGACGTCGAGAACTTCCACTTCTACGGCACGGTGCTGTCGGGTACGAAGACGCAGCGTCCGCGCTGGAAGCGCGTGCTCGATTCCGAGGAGGCGGGCATCGGCGAACTGCTGGGCCAGGCCTGGATCAAGAAGTACTGCTCGCCGGCCACCAAGGCGCGCTACGAGAAGCTGACGAACGACATCATCGCCGAATATCGCGAACGCATCCGCACGCTGCCGTGGATGAGCGAGGCCACGAAGAAGCGCGCGCTCGAGAAGCTCGACCACGTGACGCGCAAGGTCGCGTACCCCGACAAGTGGCGCGACTACTCGGCGCTCCAGCTCGATCGCACGTCGTACGCGTCGGACCAGATCAAGATCAACCAGTGGTGGTTCCACCACGAGGCGAACAAGCTCGGCAAGCCGATCGATCGCACCGAGTGGGACATGACGCCGCAGACCTACAACGCGTACTACGACGGCTCGAAGGTCGAGATTGTGCTGCCGGCCGCGGCGTTCGCGCTGCCCGGCATCCCCGACTCGCTCGTCGACGACGCGCTGCTCTACTCGTACGCCGGCGGCTCGACGATCGGCCACGAGATCACGCACGGCTTCGACGACGAGGGCCGCCAGTTCGACGAGAAGGGCAACCTGAATCCGTGGTGGACCGATCAGGACTCGGTGCAGTTCACGCAGCGCTCGAACAAGCTCGTCGAGGAGTTCAACGCGTTCAAGGTCGGCGACAAGCACGTGCGCGGCAAGGCCACGCTCGGCGAGAACATCGCGGACCTGGGCGGCGTTCGCCTGGGCTACGAGGCGTTCAAGAAGACCGACCAGTGGAAGAAGGGCGAGTCGATCAACGGCCTGACGCCCGACCAGCGCTACTTCCTCGGCTACGCGCTTTCGTGGCTCGGCCAGCGGCGTCCCGAAGCGCTCGCCCAGCAGATCATGACCGACGTGCACGCGCCGGCGTTCCTGCGCGTGAACGGGCCGGTCGCGAACTTCCCCGAGTTCTACAAGGCGTTCGGCGTGAAGCCGGGCGATCCGATGTATCGCTCGGACGCGGTGCGCGTCGCGATCTGGTAGCGCGGCGAAGCGCCGCAATCGATACCATTCGAGTTACACACGCCGCCTCGCTCGCACCCGAGCGAGGCGGCGGCGTTTTCAGTCGCTGGAGAGGAACAGCTTCTGCTCGAAGCGGTGCAGGCCGATGTCGGCGCCGGTCTTCAGCAGAATGAACAGCGGCAGGGCGCCCTGGGGGAACGCGGCGGCGAAGATGATCGTGAGGTGCATCGGGACGATGCGCATGTACGGGTAGAACATCAGAGTGCCGAGATTGGGCTTCTTCTGCCGGTAGTCGCGGTCGCGCGTCTTGAGCACCGGGTAGAGCTGGACGCCGGCGAAGATCAGTACGTTGAGCGCCACCGTGGCCGGCATCCATCCGGTCATGCCGTGGCCGAACGCGCCGCTCGCGAGGAAGATCGCGTAGACGAAGTGGAAGATGCCGTAGTGCACCGCGAAGAATCCGGCGATGCCCACCTTGGCCTCGGCATCCGCCTTCATCGGCTCGCCGTTGAACTTGACGCCGGCGGTCGAGAAGTCCTTCAGCCACAGGATGCGCACGACGTTCACCGCGCCGATGGCCACGCTCTGTCCCCAGTACACCCACATCACCGGCAGCGCCGGCCAGTGCGCGAACAGCGCGCCGGCCATGGTCACGGCGTTGCCGAACAGGATGCCGTACATCGCGTGATCGAAGAACGGCGAGCTCGTCACGATGGACGGCCCGGCGGACAGCGCGTCGCCCAGCGTTCGCGACGGCGCTCGCGGCAGCGTGTCCGCGGCGTCTCCGCTGGCCGACGGCTCGGGCGACGGGCTCACGCGCGGCTCGCCAGGCGGTAAGCCTGCGGCGTCGTGCCGTGCCAGCGACGGAACGCGCGGTGGAACGCAGCGGGCTCCGAGTAGCCGAGCACGAACGAGATCTCGGCGATCGACAGCGCGGATTCGCCGAGATGCCGTTCGGCCGCTTCGCGCCGCACCTGGTCGACTTGCTCCTGGAACGTGGTGCCCACCTCCGCGAGCCGGCGCTGCAGCGTGCGCGGCGTGGTGGCCAGGCGTCGCGCGACGGCTCCGATCTCGGCATGCCCGTCCGCGATCTCGGTGGTGAGCGCGCGGCGCAGCTGCCCGAGCACGTTATCGTCCGCCGGCAGCCGCGACATGACGTCTTCGGCGTGGCGCTCGAGCACGCCCAGGAGCACCGGATCGTGGCGGCGCATGGGCAGCTCCCACGTGACCCGCGACAGCATGAAGCCCGTCCAGGCCGCGCCCACGTGGACCGGGCAGCCGAACGCCGCCTCGAATTCCGCGGGGTCCTGGGGCCGGTGCGAGAAGCTCACGGACTCGATACGCGCGCGACCTTGGGTCTCGCGCTTCAGGTGCAGGATCGGCAGCGCCACGCCGTACTCGTTGTTGAACGCGTCGGCGGGGCGGAGCACGACGCGGAACACCGCCCCCTCCTCCTCGATCGCCAGTGCCGTGGGCGCGCCGATCAGACGGAAGTAGCGGGCCAGGCGCGTCACGCCCTCGCCGAGCGTCGCCGACGACAGCACGAGGTAATCGACGAGCGGGTACGCGCCGATCGGCGTGGCGGCCGCCATGCGCAGGCCGAGACTTCCCGCCGTGTTCCGGCGCGTCGCGGCCGCGAGCAGCTGGCCGCACGCCGCGCAATCGACTCGCGCGTCCGGGTCGACGAGCTGGTCACGCGCGAGCCCGACGTCGAATAGCAGTGCGTCGACGTCGACGCCCATGCGTTCGAGCGCCTCGACCAGCGGCCGCACGCAGCCGGCCGGCATCGTGGGCGCCGCGGGCGCGCTCGCTCGTGCGGCGGGCGCCACGGGCGCGCTCGCTCGTGCCGCGGGCGCCGCGGGCGTGAGGCGCTGGGTACGGCTGGCGTGCGAGGTCAATGGATTGGCGCCTCCGGTCATCGTCAGTGCAGGGCCGAAGCCCGATGATCCTGCCAGCGCCACTCACGGCGGGCAAGGCTCACTCTTCAGGGAGGTGTCGGCACATGGCGAATCAGATCGGAGTCGAGCGCTGGACGGTCGCGCTCCTCGGCGCGGCCACCGTGGCCGCGATCGTCGCGCCCGTGGCGGGTCGGACGCACGCGTGGCTCGGCGTATTGGCCGCGCTCGTCGCATTCTCCGGCGCGCCGTGGGCGGCGCACGCGTTGCCCTCTGCGCTGGACGGCGTGCTCGCGCGACGCCGCGTGGCGTCGATGCTGTGGCTGGCGCTCGCGCTCGTCGGCGTGCTGCAGATGGGCCGGCTGTCGATGTTCATGGCCGACGCGACGCGCGAATGGGGCGCGACCGTGCCCGATCCGGCGGCGACCCACCACGCGTGCATGTCCGCCTACGTGTATGCCGCCGAACTCAGCGAGCGTCGCGTCGCGAACGTCTACGCCGCGGATTGGTATCCGATCTTCGATCCGCCGGGGCCGACGTGCCGGCTCGTCGCGACGTCGGTGCAGGGCCTCGCGCCCTGGGCCTCCGACGCGTACGAGTATCCGCCGCCGTTTCTGCTATTGCCGCGGCTCGCGCTCGCCGTGACGTCGTCGTTCACCGCGATCCGCGCGTGGTGGTTCGTGATCCAGGCGCTGGCGCTGATCGGCGCCGGCGTGCTGTTCGCCCGCTGGGTCGGCGGCGCCGCCGGGCTCACGCTCGGGCTGCTCCTCCCCGCCGTGCTCGCGTCGCTCGAGACCATGTTCGGCCTCCAGTTCGGGCAGTTCCACGCGATGGCGATGATGCTCGCGCTCGGCGGCATGGTCGCGGTCGCGTCGCGGCGCACGGCGCTGGCCGGCGCGCTGCTCGCGGCGGCCATTCTGTCGAAGATGTCGCCGGCCATCCTGCTCGTCGCGCTCGCGGCGCGTCGCGACTGGCGCGCGCTCGGCTGGACCGCCGTCTGGGGCGCGATCTACGCGGGCGTCGGGCTCGCCGTGCTCGGGCCGCAACCGTACGTCGCGTTCGTCACGTACCAACTGCCGCGACTCGCGAACGGCGCGGCGTTCGCGTTCACGCACACCGGGGCGCACCCGGTGTTCCTGGCGTCGCGCAACTTTTCGATCGCCGGCATCGCGCACAAGCTCGAGTTGCTCGGCGCGCCGGGTCAAGCGATCGCCGTGGCGAGCGCGCTCCCTTGGATCTACTCGATCGCACTGCTCGTCGCGGCTGCCTGGGTCGCGCGCCGCGAGCGGCCGCGCGCCGACGACGCGTTGCTGTGGCTCGCGCTGCTCGACCTCGCCGCGCTGCGCAGCCCCGAGGCGCCGTCCTTCTACGCGCTCGCGCCGGTGCTGTGGCTGCTCGCGCTGCTCGCGACGCGGCTGCGCGGCCGGCGTCCAGCGATCGCAGCGCTCGCCGTGTCGTGGGTGCTCGTCGTCGGCCCGCCGCCGCTTCCCGATCGCGTCGATCTCATCGTGAACCTGGCGTGCCAGGCGTTCGTGTTCGTGCTGTGCGCGGTCGTGGTCTGGCGCGTGGGCGCGGCGCGTGAGCGCGCTCCCAAGGCCCGGGCGATCCGCGCGGCGACGGCGACGATCTAGGCCCGGCTCAGGCCTTCGCAGTGCTTCTTCACCAGGTCGAGGTCCTTCGCGATGGCCTTGTTCATCATGCCGCTCATGAGACTCATCATGATCTTCTGAGCCGCGCCGCCGCCGCGCCATTCCATGTCGGCGGTGAGCGTCGTGCGACCGTTCTCAGGCTTGACCGAGAACAACGTGTCCCACGTGACGCCGTGCGTCACCGCGACCATGCGCACGCGGTCGTTGGGCACGTACTCGGTCGTCTCCAGCTCGGTTGGGAACTCCTTGCCGTTCATCAGGCGGGTCTCGCGAAAACGCGCGCCGAGCCCCGAGTGCTGCGGCGTCAGGTGCTCGACCTTGACGACGTGCGGCAGGATGTTCGAGAACTCGTCGATGTTCGCGATGCAGTTGAACACGACCTCGGCCGGCGCGGCGATCTGACGGGTGACCACGGTTCGTCCCATGACGGCTCCTTTCGCGAGGCGCGCATGGTGCGTGGGCGAGCGGCGGCGATCAAGACCGGAATGATGCCGGCAACTCGGAACGGGCGCAGCCGCGGCGCGAGCGAAGACGCGTGAGGCGCCGGCGCGCCGGTCGATTCGCTCGCTTGGTCGCGCTCGTTCGTTCCTCTACGCTCCCGCTCGTGCCCGCGTTCACTTCCACTGAACTCCGCGCGCAGATCCGGCGCACGATCGACGGCGAGCGCGACGCCATGCGCGATCTGCTGACCGCGCTCGTCGCGATCCCCACCGAGAATCCGCCTGGGCTCTCGTACGAGCCGTGCGTCGCGTTGCTCGAGGCCGCGCTCGAGCGTGCGGGCCTCGAGCACCGGCGCGTCGCGATTCCCGGCGTCGCTCCGGAAGCGTACGCGATCGAAGCGTGGCTCGGCCCTCCAGGGCCGGCGCTCGTGCTCCACGGTCACTACGACGTCGTGCCGGCGTTCGACGAGGACCAGTTTCGCCCGCGCCTCGAGGGCGACACGCTGTTCGGTCGCGGCAGCTCGGACATGAAGAGCGGACTCGTCGCCATGATCCACGCGGCCCGCGCGCTGCGCGCATCGGGCCTGCCGCTCGCGCGGCGGCTGCTCCTGCGTTTCGTGCCCGACGAGGAGACGGGCGGCGCGCGCGGTTCGGGCGCGCTGGATGCGGCCGGGGCGCTCGCTCCCGATGCCATCGGCATGCTGCTCGGCGAGCCCACGAGCGGCGTCGTGTGGCATTCGAATCGCGGCGCGATCACGCTCGAGATCACGGTCCACGGGCGCGCGGCGCATGTCGGGCTCGCGCATCAGGGCATCAACGCGTTCGAGCGCGCGGTGGCGATGGTGAACGAGTTCGTGGCGCTCAAGGAGCGTGTTCCCTCCGTGCTGCTGATCGGCGGCCGCGTCGAGGCGGGCACGAACTTCAACACGGTGCCCGAGACGTGCCGCTTCACGATCGACCGCCGCACGGAGCCCGGCGAGGACTTCGACGCCGAGAAGAAGAAGCTCACCGACATCGTCGAGCGCGCCCGCGCTGCGGGCACGAACGTGACCGTGCATACGCTGCAGGAGGCGCGCGCGGCCGCGACGCCGCCCGACACGGAATTGGGCCGCGTGCTCGGAGACGCGATCCACGCGGCCACCGGAGAGCCGCCTGCGTTCGAGCCGTGCCCCGGCCTGCTCGAGACGCGCTTCTACGCCGCGCGCGGCGTGCCGGCGTTCGCGTACGGGCCGGGCGTCCTCGCCGTGTCGCACGGGCCGAAGGAGTTCGTGAAGCTGACGCGCGTCGCGGAGTGCGCGGAGATCTACGCGCTGTGCGCGGCGCGGCTGCTGGCCTCGTGAACGCGTCGGGCGCCGCGGCTCTTGTCGCGGCGCTCGAGACCCGGTAGCGTCCCGCGCATGCCTCCGACGATGTCCAACGGCAAGATCTGCTACGTCGAGATTCCCGCGCTCGACATCGCGCGCTCCGCGGCGTTCTACCAGAACGTGTTCGGCTGGAACGTGCGAACGCGCGGCGATGGCTCGACCGCGTTCGACGACGGCGTCGGCGAAGTCAGCGGCACGTGGGTGCTCGGCCGGCCGCCGGCCGGCGCGCCCGGCTTCATGATCTACGTGATGGTCGACAGCGTCGCTGCCACGATCGACGCCGTCGTCGCGAGCGGCGGCAAGCTCGTCCAGCCGATCGGCGCCGACGCGCCCGAGATCACCGCGCGCTTCCTGGACCCCGCCGGAAACGTCGTCGGGCTCTACCAGCAGCCGAAATAGCGGCGCGGCCCGCGCGGACTCGGCGCGGCCGCGGCCCCGGCCCGGCGTCCAACCGAACCTCACTGCCCCGGTGGCGGCTCCCAGAGTTCGACCTTGTTGCCCTCGGGATCCATGACCCATCCGAACTTCCCGTAGTCCGCGTCTTCGGTGGTCTTCTCGAGCACCTCGCAGCCTTCCTCGCGCAGCGCCTTGAGCAGAGCCGTCAGATCTTCGACTCGATAGTTGACCATGAACGTCGACTTGCTCGGAGCGAAGTGCTTGCCGTCCGCGGGATCGATCAACCAGGCCGTCGTCCCCTTGATCGGGTTGCCCGCGGCGTCCGTCCACTCGAAGGCCGCCCCACCCCAGTCCTGAACGTCGACCCCGAGGTGCTTCTTGTACCAGGCGCCCAATGCCTTCGGGTCTTTCGCGCTGAAGAAGATGCCGCCGATGCCGGTGACTCGTCGCATTCGGATCTCCGAGGTTGGTTGAAATCTCCGAGGCGTAGCGGGCGTGGCGCGCAGGTGCGCCGCGAGCCGGCGGCAGTGAAGCGCATGCGCGAGCGGCGCGTCAACAGGCAACCCGCCCGGCGTACCGCGGCGCCGCGCGAACGCACCGGCCAGCGTCGAGCGGCGCTCCCCCCACCGAGCCGCTTGACCCTCGCCCGCCGCCTCGCCAAGAATCCGCCGTTCCCCGCGCCTGATGGCAACGATACCGGCGGCCTGCCGCGCGCCCGGTGTCGCAACGTGCGGGACCGACCCCGTCCCGCGATGAAGGAGATCCCATGCTGCTGATTCGAGAAATCATGCACGCGAAGCCCGGCAAGGTGAAGCCGCTCGCCGAGAAGTTCGTCGCGATGTCGAAGCTCGGCGTGAAGATGGGCATGCCGCCGATGAAGGTGATGACGGACTTCAGCGCCGAGCGCTACTGGACCGTCGTCGCCGAGATGGAAGTGAAGGATCTCAAGACGTTCGAGGACATGATGTCGGGCATGGGCCAGAAGGAGTCGGACATGAAGGAGTTCGAGAAGATCATGGACGGCTATCACGACCTCGTCGACATCGGCCGCCGCGAGATCTACAAGATCGAGGGCTGAGCCCAAGCGAACGCGGGCGGCATTGCGACGCCGCCCGCGTTTGTCTTTCGGAGCGGCGCCCTGGGCGCCGCGCCACGCCTACCGCACCGACTTCGCCGCCTGCTCGATCCAGTCCACGGTGGCGTCGGCGTTGCCGAAGCCCTTCGTCACGACGGTGCGCCCGGTCTCCGGCGAGAACACGACGAGCGTGGGGAACGCGTCGATCTGATAGCGGCTCTGCAGCTCATCGATCTGCGGTGAATTGGCGCCGTCCTCGCGCCGGCGATCGACGATCGATACGGGCACGACCGCGGTCTGCACCGCGTGGCCTTTCGATCCGTCTTCGAACACCTGCTCCTTCATCATGCGACACGGCCCGCACCACTCGGCGTTGAAGTCGATCATGATCGGCTTGCCCGTGCGGTGCGACTCGGCGATGGCATCGTCGTACGACGTCCAACTCGAGACGACGTCGCCTTGCGGCTTGTCGTCGTGACGCGCGGCGTCGGCGGCGGTGAACAGGCTCCCGTTCTTGGGCGGCGCGGCGACGTCCACCTGCGGCGAGCGTCCCGCCACCGGCGTCGGCTCGACCGCCTGCGTCACGACCTTCGCCTTCGGCGCAGGCGCCTGGCCCACGAGCCAGCCACCCGCGAGCGCGATCGGCAACAGCATCAGCGCCCACCACGGCGAGACCGAATATGAACCGGACATCGGCGTCTGGGACATGGGCGTTCCTCCGATACACGCGACCAACGAATGCGAGGCGCGGCCGCGTGGAGCGCCGGGCCGGGCCTGTCACTTGCAGCGTTATCGGCCTGTCGCCCCGCGGAATCGAGCACCTCGCGCGCGCCCTGAAACCGTTTCCATGGATCGACTCCGAACCGCGCGAAAGGCCTCACCCGGGCGCCGCGCCGGATGCTAGCCTTGAGCCTCGACCGGTCACCCCGGAGGTTCCGATGAGCACCATTGCCCTGGCTCGCTCTCGATCGTCGCTCGCGTTCGCATTGTCCCTCGTCGCGCTCGCCGCCCTGTCGCCGTCCGCCTCCCACGCCGCGTGGCAACCGGGCGGCACACCGCTCTCGCCGATTCCTTCGTTCCCTCAGTCGTACAACCTGCGCGGCGCCGCGCCGGACGGCGCGAACGGCGTGTACACGGTGTGGGATCTCGCCGTGCCCATTCCCGATTTTTCGGGCACGAACTACTCGGCCGCGGCCGAGCGCACCGATGTGAACGGCGATCGCCCCGCGCCGTGGACCGCGAGCGGCACGACGTTCCGCACGTGGGCCGACAACGTATCGTTCGGGACGTTCTCCCTCGAGCCGTTGGAAATGTTCAGCGACGGCGCGGGTGGCGCGATCCTGCCGGCCATCGATCACCAGTTGGGCGCCGAGCAGACGAGCCAGTTCCGCCTGTACCAGGTGACGCCGGGTGGCTCGGTCCACGCGATGCCGCCGGTCGGCGACCTGCCCGGATTCCTCGTCAACGGCGCCGCGGCCGACGGCGACGGCGCGGGCGGCGTCTTCATGGTCGGACACCGGCAGACGTTCGGGCTGCCGCCCGATCCTGCGCCGCCGAGCCCTCTGTTCGCGCAGCACATCGACGCGACGTCGACGCTGCTGTGGGACGAGAGCATCAACGCGCCCGGCATCGAACTCGTACCGCCCGGTCAGGCGCAGATTGGCGCCGGGCTCTCCGCGATCTCGGATGGCGCGGGCGGCGCGTACTTCGCGTGGATCGACCTGCGCCAGGCGAACGATCCCGACGTGTACGTGCAGCACATCGACGCGATCGGCTCAATCGCTTCCGGCTGGCCGGCCGGGGGCTTGCAGTTGTGCGGCGCGACCGGTGCGCAGAGCAACGTGCACCTCGCACACGGCGCGGCCGGCGGCGTGATCGCCGTGTGGAACGATCAGCGCGACGGAACGACGCGGCTGTACGCGAACGCCGTGGACGCCGCGGGCATCCTGATTGTCGGCATCCCCATCGATGGGCGGCAGCTCCCGTCGGACGGCGTCGGCGACGCGTTCGTGAACCTCGCGGACGACGCGGCCGGCGGCTGCTTCGTGGTGAACGAGACCGTGCTGCCCTCGTCCGTCGCGATCTCGCGTTTGTATCGACTCGACGGACTGATGCAGACGCGTGCCGGCTGGCCCGCCAATGGCGTCTCGCTCAACACGCAGTCGCCCGGCGTCGGCGCGGTCGGCCTCGTCGCCGACGGCCTCGGCGGCGCGTACGTGAGCTTCCGGAACGGATTCGGCACCGCGCCGCCGCAGGGGCTCTACGCACAGCACTATGGCGCCGACGGCGCCGTCGCGCCCGGCTGGACGAGCGCTCCGTTCCTGCTGAGCAACTTCGGACAGGAGTCGCGCCTCGTGCGCTCGGGCGCGGGCGCGATCGCGGTGTGGAACGACTCGCGCGGCGGCGTGCGCGCGGTGTATGGCCAGCGTCTCGCGCCGGACGGGCCGGTGCCCGTGACAATCTCGCTGGTCAGCACGTCCGTCGACAATGGCGTCGTGCATCTGCGTTGGTTCGTGAGCGGAGCGAGTGGCGTTCATGCAACGGTTGGCCGACGGACAGAAGGTACGGGTTGGGTTGTGCTCGGCGATGTGACCAGCGATGGCTCGGGCTACTTGGACTATGCGGATGCATCAGTCACGCCGGGTCAGGGCTACTTCTATCTCGTGTCTTGGACCGACGGAACAGAGATTGCCGGCAGTGAAGCCTGGGTCGATGTGCCGACGAAGCTGTCCCTGACGCTCGCGCCGCGGCCGAATCCTGTGGTCGGAGTGCTGCTCGTCGGGGTCACGCTGCCCGACGCACGAGGCGGGCGGCTCGAGTTGATCGATATCAACGGGCGTCGCGTCGCATCACGCGACTTGAGCGACCTCGGCGCTGGGCACCACAACATCAGGCTCGACGAGACGGCACGCATCGCACCCGGCGTGTATACGCTGCGCATGATCGCGGACGGCGCGGAGAAGCGGACGCGGGTGACGGTGGTGAGGTAGGGGGCGCGTCAGCGCAGGACCAGCATCTTCCGTGTGGCGGCCCTCCCACCGGCCTCGAGGCGGTAGAGGTAAACGCCCGGGCTCATCCTGTCCAACCGGAGTGGGACGGCGTGCGAGCCAGGTTGGAGCAACGACGGCCTAAGGGGCGTCGCGATCCGACGACCTTGGATGTCGTAAACCGCGAGCGAAGCGACGAATGCCGCTGGCAGTGAGAATCGTAAGGTGGTTTCGCCGCGGGCTGGATTCGGGAAGTTCTGGGCAAGTGTGAAGCTGGGTTGTCTCAGGATCACCGGGTCATTCGGAATCGACAGTCCCACGAGGCCCTGAGAGGGCTGCAAGCCCACGGCTCCGAACGCTCCCCCGGCGTACAGCGTGTTGCCGGCAATTGCGAGCGACAATGTTTGGAAATTGGCGCCTGGCGCCCAGCTCGTAGCGAGTCCCACGCTGTCGTCGAGCGCCGCGAGGCACGGCCGCACCTGTCCGCCGACCGTGTAGAAGTCGCCACCCACATAGAGCGTGTGGGCCGAAAGCGCCAGCGCATGGACGGACGGGGTCGGGTTCGCCACAGACCCTGTCAGGTGGGCGTCCCATGCCCTGACATCCCCTGTTACGGCATCGAGTGCTGCAAGACAAGTTCGAGGCTGGCCGCCAACGGTCGAAACATATTCTCCCCCCACGAAGACTGTGGAACCATCGACGACCAATGCATCAATAATACCGTCAGTATCAGCTCGCCACGGCTTGACCGTTCCACTTGCGGTGTCAACGGCGGCCACCGAAAGCCGGGGCTCTCCACCCATCGATTGGAAGAGGCCGCCCAGGTAGACGCTCTCGCCTTCCGTTGCGAGCGCTAAGACCCAGTCGCTGGCTCTGGGATCCCACGCAGTTGCCAAACCCGATGCCATATCCAAGGCCGCAGCATAGGCGCGTGATTGACCGCCGATATTCGAGAATCCGCCTCCAACGTAGAGGGTATTCCCACTTCGGCTCATGGCCCGCACCTGGCCGTCCGCTGAAGGGTTCCACGGCGTCGCAGCGCCTGTGAGTGTGTCGAGCGCCGCGACCCCATTCCGAGGGAGACCACCAATGATGGTGAAGTCGCCGCCCACATACACAGTGCCCCCGCTGACGACCATGGCGTCCACGAAGAGTCCGTTAGCGTCAGGGTTCCAGTCCTTCACAGCACCAGTCGTGAGGTCCAGAGCCGCCAGACAACTGCGTGCCTTCCACGGACCAAGTGTTGGGAATGTGCCCCCCGCGTAGACCACGCCGCCGCTTACTGCCAAGGCAATGACATCGTGATCAGAGTCCGGCCGAGGGTTCCAGTCCAGCGCCTGCCCGGTGGCGGCGTCGATCGCGGCAAGGCTGATCCGATCGGCCCCGCCGATGGACTCGAAGTTTCCACCGACGTAGATCGTGTCCCCCTGCACGAACAGCGATCGGACGTATGGGTAAGGATACGTGTAGGTGTGCGCGGGGCTTGGATTCCACGGGAGCACTCGGCCCAAGTCGGCATCGACCGCCGCCAGCGCGTTGCGGGACTGATCGCCAACCCCTAAGAACTGGCCACCGAGATAGACTGTGCTGTCCCGGACTCCCAGAGCCCACACGCGAGCCGAGCCCACGTAGACGTCGTCGGGTCCAGATACGTCCGGATTCCACGGCAGGACCACACCTGTTGATGCGTCGACGGCAGCAGCGCGATTGCGGGTCAACCCACCGATCTGGGTGAAGTAGCCTCCAAGAAAAAGAACATTCCCGCGAAGCTTGAGCGCCAAGATCTCACTGTTGGAGGCACCCGGGTACCAGTCGAGGGCGCGCCCCGTTCTTCCGTCCAAGGCCGCGAGGCAGATCCGTGGTTGGGCGCCGATCAGTCTGAAGTCACCTGCGACGAAGACAGTATCGCCGCGTGCTGCCAGAGCTCTGACGACGGGACCAAGCACGACTGAACCATCGGGGTGAGGATCCCACGGAAGAAGCCCTCCTGAATCGACGTCGAATGCCGCGAGGCCCTGACGCGGCTGCCCGTCGATCACACTGAAGGTGCCGCCGACATACAGCGTGCTTGCAGTAAGCGCGAGGCTGAGGACCGCGTGGCCATCTTGCGAGGGAGACCACGACGCAACGCTGCCATCACTGAGTATGTGCGCCAAGCTGGAGCGGGCAGCACCACCCACGGCGCTGAAGTCACCCCCGATGAACCAGCCTCCGTTGCCGTCGGGTACTGTCACAAAGACGTAGCCGGTTACCCTGGGGAACGGCGCGAGCGGGGTTCCGCTGCTCGCACTAAGGGGCACCCCTCCGCCTGTGTTAGGCCCTACTTCGCCGAGCGCACCAGCAATGTAGAGGGTATTCCCCGAGCGAGCGATGGCGGAGACCGTGCCATCGGTTCCCCAAAGCGTCGTGTCCACGACCTGAGCAAGGACAGGGCTGACTAGGCAACAGGTCAGAAGACCAATCAGGGCGCCCAGACAGCGCTGAGCATGTCGCATGGTGCCTCGCTTCTGCGCGGCGGATTGACCATGCGCTCGAAGGGGAGGGACTGATCAGAGGAGTCGCGCTCTCGAAGTGAACGCCCGCCTGTTGTGCAGATCAAGGATTACCCGATGGTCCTCTTGGATACCCGTTGAGGCGCACGTCCGCTGGGCAACTTCCGCGTTGAGCTTGCGCGCCTCGGGCTTGCGCCCCTACTTCCCCAGCGTGAACGCCGCCAAGCTTGACGCCTGCTCCCCGGACAGCAGGTCGCGCACGCGCAGTTCGACGACGTAGCGCCCCGGCGGCATGGTGGCGACGTTGACGCTCACGAACTGGCGGCGCAGCGAGTCGGAGACTTCCGCCTCGCGGCGCACTTCGATCGGTGGCGGCAACTTGAGTGGACCAATCGCGCGCGACAGCCAGCCGCGGCGATCCTTCTGATCCGCACGCACCGTGCAGTCGTACTCGATGCGTCCCGCCCCCTCCGCGCCGCGCGTCAGGTGGTAGATCTCGAAGTACGCGGTCAGCGGAGCGCCGGGCGCGATGCGCGCGGACGCGTTCGGCTCGACGCGCACGGATGGGCCGCTCATCGTGCTCGCCTCGGCTGTGCCGCACGTGACGACGAGATCGCTCGTCGCGAGGCCCTCGACCACGGGCTCGATCACGACGTCGCGCCGCTGCACGCCCATGCCGTGCCTCGCGTCGTGCACCTCGACGCCCACGCGGTAGCGGCCGGGCGCGAGTCCCGCCGTGAACGCCGCGACGCGCGACTCAGTCGGGTCGCAGGCGGAGGGCGACATCGCGCGTGAGGCGCGCGCCACTTCGGCGCGCGTGCTGTCGAGCACGACCCAGTCGACCCACATGCTGTCGACCGCGCTGCCCGGGCACTCGGCGTTGACGAGCAGGCTCGGGCCCGACGTCGCGACGAAGCGCGCCACCGCGCACTCGACATCGAGCGGCGTGACGCCGGGCGGCAGCTTCGGGAACACCGCCCAACCCGCGTTCACCGGCTGCAGCTCGCGGCGTCGCGCGAGCGAATCGGGGAACGGCATGGCCGGGATCGAGCTGAGCGTGAACGGTTCGTAGAAGCCGCCGAGCACGTTCTGAGCCTGCATCCACACGCGCAGTCCCAGCTCCGGATAGGTCCAGCGTTGCCAGTCGCCTTCCTGGCGGCCGCCGTACATGAGGGGCGGCACGGCCTCGACGACCGCCGGCGCGCCGAGCCGCGAGTACAACTTGGCGCGCAGATCCCAGCGCACGCCGGCCGCGTCGCTGTACATGAAGTACGCATGCGCCACGCGCGCGCGGAACTCGAGCTGCGCCTCGTTGACCGGCGTCACCGGATCGGGATCGGCGTTCGCCCAGAACCGCGCCGCATACGCGGCCTTCGACTTCGCGTTCAGGTCGCGATACTCGAGCGTCATCCACGGAGTCAGCAGCGGCTCGACGTCCTCGAAGTGCTGGCGCACACCCGCGGGCAGCGCGGGGATGCCGCGCGCGAACAACTGGGCCGCGCGCTCCACTTCGCCGTTCCGATACAGCACGTACGCCGCGAGCGTCTGCGCGAGCGGGTCGCTCGGCGCCGCGTCGAGCGCGTCCTCGGCGAGCACGCGCGCGTGATCGAGCTCGCCCGCATCGACGAGCAGCGACACGAGCGCCGCAACCCGCTCGAACGCGCGTGGTGCGTCGCGCAGGCTGCGCGCCAGATGCAACGTGGCGAGATCGAACTGGCGGGGCTCGGCGTTCACGAGCCAGTCCTTGCGCGCCAACGCGCCGAGCAGGAACTCCGCCTCGTCGTTCGTCGCGTCGATCGCCAGCGCGCGCGTCGCCTCGGCGTGCGCGCGATCGAACATCTCGGCGTCGTAGTAGAGCCGCGCGAGCTTGACCGCGTACATCACGCGCACGGGATCGAGCAGCACCGCCCGCTCGAGTTCACCGCGCGCGAGCTGACGCTGCTCCGGCGTGCCGATGTTCACGCGACGAACGGCGCTTTCGTAGAGCGTGCGGGCGGTGTGCGCGGGGTCGGCGGCGTGGGCAGGCGTGCCGGTCGCCAGCGCGAGGACGGCCGCGACAACGGCGACTGCCGGCGCGGCGCGCAGCGCCCGAACCGTGGGCGAGACGAGAACTCGGAGCGATTTCATCGGCGGCTCTCCAAGCGGTGCCCGATCGAATCGGAGGCTACGCCCGGTGAAGCCTCGCGTCTACTGATTCCCCGCCCGGCACGGCCGGGAACGGAGACCCCGCTAGTGGTGTCGTGCGCCCCCGCTCGTCGCGAAGGCTTGGCCCGGCTCGGCGTTGCCGGCGTACGGTCGCATCGGCTGACCTATCGGAGGACACGATGAGCGTGGTCCAATACGACCCCTTCGCCCGCGGCCCATTCCCCGTCGGCGTGCGCACCCTCTCGGCGCGCGACGCGACGCGCGACCGCGTGTTCCCGTGCGAGGTGTGGTATCCGGCGACCGCGCTGTACGCGGGCCAGGACCTCGCGCCGGCGACACAGGACGCATTCACGGTGCCGGCGGCGGGCACGACTCGCTCGCAATCCGCGGTGCGCGATGCCGACGCTCATCCCGGCGCCCACCCGCTCATCCTCTACTCCCACCCGAGCGGCACGCACCGGCGCGCGGCGACGTTTCTGTGCACGCACCTCGCGAGCCATGGATACGTCGTCGCGGCGATGGATCACTCAGAGGTGGTCACCCCGGCACTCGCGCGCAAGCCTGACGAGACCAAGGAGCAGACGGCGGCGCGGATCGAGCAGGTCATCGCGAACCGAGTGCCGGACGTGCGGCTACTGCTCGATCACATGCTCGGCCCGGCGATGTTGGACTCGGAGGCGCGACCCGATCCCGAACACGTCGCCCTCATCGGCCACAGCTTCGGCGGCTGGACCGTGCTCGCGACCGCCGACGTCGAGCCGCGCATCCAGGCGATCGTCGCGCTCGCGCCGGGCGGCGCGTCCAAGCGGAAGCCTGGGATCCTCCCGACGGCGCTCGCTTTCG
>Ga0310810_10000607_pt1 | contig 36039 bp, 40 predicted proteins | sample NCmetagenome_FD_207641 | JGI IMG/M metagenome (GOLD analysis project Ga0310810, IMG submission 207641) | Soil microbial communities from experimental microcosm in Duke University, North Carolina, United States - NC | ecosystem: Engineered > Artificial ecosystem > Soil microcosm > Unclassified ...
TCAAACCGTGCGCCGCGGATGGCTGGCCAAGCTTGAGTTGCGCGAGATACTCGGAGACATCCCGCGCCAGCGCCGAGACGCGGGCCGCCTTCTCGGCATAGGCCGGATCGCCGCGGAGCATGAATCCATAATCCTTGATGGTTGTTCCGCATCCCGAGGCCGTGATTATGATTGCGTCGAGACCACCCTTTTCGATCTCTCGCATCCAGGCATCGATATTCGCGCGCGCCTGCGCAAGCGCCAGAGCATCGCGGCCCATGTGGTGGACCAGCGAGCCGCAGCACCCCTCGCCGGCCGCAAGCACGACTTCGACGCCGGCACGGTTGAGCAGGCGTATCGCGGCATCGTTGATGGCGGGTGCGAGCACGGCCTGCGCGCAGCCCTGAAGCAGCACGACGCGGCCCTTGCGGGCGCCCTGCGGCGGGGACACGGCTGGCGCCTTGAAGGTCGAACGGCCAGCGAAGTTCGCTGGCGACAGCCGGAGCATCGCCCCAAAACGGGGCAGAAGGCCCGACAGTTCGGGACTGACCGGCTCGGCCTTCCGAAGGGAGGGGGCGCCACCAGAGAACAGTGCGGCGATCCGGCCCGGCAGCCACGACGCCGCGAGCGCGGCGCGGAACCGCGCCGGATACGGCAGCACCGCCGCCAGCCCTGCGCGCATCAGCCGGTCGGGCCAGGGACGCGTGTAGGTCTTCTCGATGTGCACGCGGGCGTGATCGACGAGGTGCATGTAGTGCACGCCCGACGGACACGTGGTCATGCAGGCAAGACACGAAAGGCAGCGATCGATGTGTTTGACGACTTCCGCATCCGCGGATCGATCGTTCTCCAGCATGTCCTTGATCAGGTAGATGCGCCCGCGCGGTGAATCGAGTTCGTCGCCGAGCAGCACGTAGGTCGGACAGGTGGCGGTGCAGAAGCCGCAATGGACGCAGGCGCGCAGGATCTTGTCGGCTTCCGAGATATCCGGGTCGGCGAGTTGTGCGAGGGTGAAGGAGGTTTGCATCAGGCCACCCCGATCCGCGCGCGCCGGCGCAGCGATGCGGCGTCCATCTGGTGCAGCGCATCGCAGAGTTCGGCCGGAAGATGGCCGGGACCGCGGCACCGTTCGGCAGCCTCTGCACCCGCGACATCGAAAGCCGCGAGCGCCGCGACCGCGGCCGTCATCGGATCCGTCACGGCCGCGAATGCCGCCACCGTGGCGCTCAGCGCGCAGCCGAGCGCGGTCGAGAGCGGCATTAGCGCATGCCCACCGTCGACGCGCACCGCGCTCGTGCCGTCGACCGCATAGTCCGTCACCCCGGTGACCGCCACGACGGCGCCGGTGCGCTGTGCCAGGCCGCGCGCCGCTTCAAGCGCCGCATCCGACGCGGCAGCCGAATCCACACCCTTTGGCTTCTCGCCGGTCGCGCCCGCGAGACTCATGATTTCGCTCGCATTGCCGCGGACCACCGCCGGCCGGAAGCTCGCCAGTTCGGCCGCCGTCGCCGTGCGGTAAGGCGTCGCGCCGCAGCCCACCGGATCGAGCACCCAAGGCTTGCCCGCTTCGTTCGCCGCCAGGACCGCGCGGCGCATCGCCTCGACCCAGGGCGGCGACAGCGTCCCGATGTTGATGACCAGCGCGTCCGAAATGGCAACGAAGTCTTCCACCTCCTCGATCGCGTGCACCATCGCGGGCGAGGCGCCGAGCGCCAGCAGCACGTTCGCCGAGAGGGTCATCGCGACGTAGTTCGTAATGTTCTGAACCAGCGGGCGGCGCGCGCGCAGCGCCTCAAGCGCGGTTCCGATGTCGGCTGCGTCCGTCATTACACGCCTGCGTACATCCGCCCCGGCCCGAACAAGCCTTTTGGATCGAAGCTCTCCTTCACGCGCCGGGTCAAGGCGGCAAGTCCCGGCTCCTGCGGCTCGAAAACCGGAACTGCAGCCCGAATGGCGGCGGGCGCGCGGATCAGCGTCGCGTGCCCACCGTGGAGCGCAGCGCGGATGCTTGCGGCGCCGCCATCTCCGGTGGGCGGCAGCGCCGCCCAGATCAGGCCGCCGGCCCAGTCAAAGAAGTACTCGGCGCCCTTCCCGATCGCCGCCGCGATCTCGGCCCCTCGGGACGGTGCAATCGAGATGCGCCACAGCGCCCGAGCCCCTCCGGTGAATGGCATCACATTGCGGATCACCCGCCAGACATCGCGCGATGCCGCCTCCTCGAGCACCGCGATTTCGCCGAACGGCTTCAGCAGATTTTCCAGCGCGCGGCGGCGATGCGCGACCGAGGGTGCGACCCCTTCGAGGCGGAGCAGCGTCAGTCCACCGGCGGCCTCAGCCTGCAGGCTCACCGAAACGCCCGCCGGACAATGCGCCGCGCCCGACACATCGTTCGGCGAGTTCATTGCGGCGCTCATCGCGCGGATGGCCGCGGCATCGTCGAGGCCCAGCACCAGCACGGTCTGTTCGGTCTCGGCACGCGGCAGGACCTTCACGGTGACATTGGTCATGACTGCCAGCGTGCCCCAGGACCCGGCCAGCACCTTGCAAAGGTCGTACCCGGTCACGTTTTTCACCACGCGGCCGCCCGACTTGAACGTCTCGCCGCGACCCGACACTGCAGTGACCCCAAGAAAATGGTCGCGCGCCGCGCCCGCCTTGATGCGGCGCGGACCGGAGAGGTTTGCGGCAAGCGTGCCGCCGATGGTACCGCGTCCGAGCGCGCCCCCAAAAAAGGGGCCGTAGTCGGCAGGCTCGAACGCCAATTCCTGATTGTTGGCCCCCAGCAACGTCTCGATTTCGGAAATGGGCGTCCCGGCTTTCGCCGAAAGGATGAGTTCCTCCGGCTCGTAGAGCGTCACGCCCGAAAGGTCCGACACATCGAGGCTCAGATCCCACTGCGCGGCACGGCCGATGCCGCGCTTCGAGCCCTGTCCGATGATCTCCAGCGTCTTGCCCTCGGCGAGCGCCCACTGGACGGCCGCCTCGACGTCCTTGCCGTCGCGGGGTTTGAGGGTGTCGGTCATCGCTGCGCTAGAACCGCGGGATGTCCGGAAACGCGACGCGCCCGGCATGCACATGCATGCGGCCAAGCTCGGCGCAGCGGTGAAGCGTCGGAAACACCTTGCCGGGATTGAGCAGGCCCTTGGCGTCGAACGCACACTTGAGACGCTGCTGCTGATTGAGGTCGATCTCGGAGAACATCGCCGGCATCAGGTCGCGCTTCTCGACACCGACACCGTGCTCGCCGGTGAGTACGCCGCCGACCTCCACGCACAGCTTCAGGATCTCGGCGCCGAACTCCTCGGTGCGTTCCAGTTCGCCCGGCTTGTTGGCATCATAGAGGATAAGCGGATGCAGGTTGCCATCGCCCGCATGAAACACGTTGGCGCAACGCAGGCCATATTTCTCGGAAAGTTCGCGCGTGCGCTTGAGCACCAGGGGCAGCTTGGCGCGCGGAATGGTGCCGTCCATGCAGTAATAGTCGGGTGAAATGCGGCCGACGGCGGGGAACGCCGCCTTGCGCCCGGCCCAGAACAAGAGCCGCTCGTCCTCCGAGGTCGATACGCGGACTTCCGTCGAGCCGCACTCGCGCGCGATCGCCTCGACGCGCTGCAGCAGATGGTCGACCTCGGCGGCGGGTCCATCGAGCTCGACGATCAGCAGCGCTTCGACGTCGAGCGGATAGCCGGCGTGGACGAACTCCTCCACCGCATGGATCGCGGGCCTGTCCATCATCTCCATCCCGCCGGGGATGATGCCGGCGCCGATGATGCGGCTGACGCACTCGCCCGCCGCTTCCGAGGATGGGAAGCCGACGAGCACGGCGCGCGCGGTTTCGGGCTTCTTCAGGATGCGCACTGTCACTTCGGTGACGACGCCGAGCAGGCCTTCGGAGCCCGTGATGATGCCGAGCAGGTCGTAGCCGTCGGCATCGAGATGCTTGCCGCCGATGCGGATGACCTCGCCGGTGATCAGCACGATCTCGCAGCCGAGCACGTTGTTGGTGGTCATGCCGTATTTCAGGCAGTGCACGCCGCCGGAGTTTTCCGCGATGTTGCCGCCAATGGTACAGGCAATCTGCGAGGAGGGATCAGGCGCGTAGTAAAAACCCTCGTTCGCGACAGCCTGTGAGATCGCAAGATTCGTGACGCCGGGCTCGACCACCGCGACACGGTTTTCGAAATCGATTTCGCGGATGCGATTGAACTTGCCCATGCCGAGCAGCACGCCGTCGGCAAGCGGCAACGCCCCCCCGGAGAGCGAGGTCCCCGCCCCACGCGGCACCACACGGATGCCGTGCTCGTGACAATAGCGCAGCACTTGGGCGACCTGCTCGGTGGTCTGCGGGAGCACCACCAGGAACGGAAGCTGCCGGTAGGCGGTCAGCCCGTCTGTCTCATAGGGCCGCATCTCGCGCTCGCTCGAGATCACGCCCTCGCCCGGCACGATTGCCGAGAGGGCGCGCGCGATCTCGGCGCGCCGCGCCAGCACGGCAGCGTCGGGTTCAGGCATTTTCAGCGACATCAGCGAACTCCAGACAGCGTCATTGCGCGCCAATATCAGTCGCGCGGATTTGCCGTAGCATCGCTCGAACCATTCCAATATATCCGATCATCGGCGGGCGCGCACAATGACTGGAGTTCGACATGAAGGCGTGGGCAGCGGCAGCAATCATGGTGGCCGTGACGGGTAGCGCATCGGCACAGGACCTCGCGGCCGGCGAAAGCTCCTTCAAGAAGTGCCTGCCCTGCCATTCCGTCGGCCCGGACGCCAAGAACAAGGTCGGCCCTGTGCTCAACGGTCTCGATGGGCGCAAGTCCGGCACCGTCGAGGGATACAGCTACACGGAGGCAAACAAGAATTCCGGAATCACCTGGGGCGAGGCGGCATTCAAGGAATACATCACCAATCCGCGCGCCAAGATTCCGGGGACCAAAATGGTCTTCGCGGGCATCAGCAACGAGAACGAGCGGGCCAATCTGTGGGCCTATCTCAAGCAGTTCGACGCCAAGGGCGAGAAGAAGTATTGACCTGCATCAAGGCTTGGCTCGCGGCGTCGCGTCACCGTGCGGCATATCACCGAGCAAGGACGGAACGGCCATGATCAAGGATCTCATCGTCAACCTGAGCGAGGGCGATCGTGACGTCGCCGGTTCCTACGCGATTTCCGTGGCCGAGATGTTGGACGCGCATGTCGCGGGCGTCGCGTTCAGCTACGAACCGGTCATTCCCCCGACCGTCATGGGTGGTATCCCGGCATCGCTGATCGACGAGCAGCGTGCCGAGAACGAAAAGGCCGCGCGGGATGCGGTCAGCAAGTTTGAAGCCGCCGCAAAGCGCGAAGGCGTTTCGTTCGAGACGCAGGTCATCAGCGCAAGCATTCCCGGAGCAGCTGACAGATTCGGCGCCATGGCGCGTCGCTTCGATCTCTCGGTGATCGCGCAGGCCGAGCCCGAAAAGGTGGCGCCCGAGGAAGTGATCGTCGAAGGCGCGCTGTTCGGATCGGGCCGGCCGGTGATCGTCGTGCCGTATATTCACAAAGGGGCCGTGCAGCTCGGCCGCGTGATCGTAGCCTGGGACGGAAGCCGCAGCGCGGCGCGTGCGATTGCCGACGCGATGCCACTGCTCGCGAAGGCGAAGGGGATCGAGGTTGTGATCGTCACCAGCGAGCGGCCGAAGAGCGATGAGATCGCCGGTGCCGATATCGGACATCACCTTGCGCGTCATGGTCTCAAGGTCGAAGTAAAGCGCATCGTCGCGACCGATACCGACGTTGCGGATACCCTGTTGTCGCATGCGGCGGACACCTCGGCCGACCTCTTGGTGATGGGTGGCTACGGCCACTCGCGGCTGCGCGAATTCGTGCTCGGCGGCGCCACCCGCGGGATACTGGCGTCGATGACGATCCCGGTGCTGATGTCGCATTGACGCCGGGCGGCCGGCCGCACAAGTCTAGGCCGTGCAACCCGACATTCAGGCGCTGACACACCACGACGTGCTCCCGGATGGCACGCGGGTGCTGACGCGTCCGCTCAAGCCTGAAGACGCCGCGCTCTACCCGGATTTCGTTGCGCACATCACGCTGGAGGACTCGCGGCTGCGCTTCTTCGCGGCGGTGAAGGAACTCTCCGATGAGCGCATCCACGAACTCACGCACCTCGATTACGAACGCGCCATGGCGTTCATCGCGTTCGATGAGGCAAAGTGCGAGATGCTGGGCGTGGTGCGCCTGCATCTCGATGCGGATCGCCGCAGCGGAGAATTCGCCGTGATCGTGCGCTCGGCGTTCAAGGGGCATGGGCTCGGCTGGATGCTGATGCAGCGGATCATCGAATACGCTCGCACGATCGGGCTCACGCGCGTGCATGGTCAAGTGCTGGCCGAAAATACCACCATGCTGCGCATGTGCGCGGAGCTTGGCTTCCATGTGGAAGACGACCCGAACGCGACTGCGGTCAAGCGGGTGACACTGGAGCTTGCCGCGGCTCAATAGTGTGGCGGTGGCGGCTCGGGTCCGTCGGGCGGCACAATGTCCTCGACGCGCTGAAGGCGATCGCCCATGCGCTCAATCTGCTTCGTCAGACTATCGATTCGCTGCCACTGTTCCTTCACCGCCGTGCTCAGATCCTCGATCGTCCGGTCCTGATGCGCGATACGGATTTCCAGTGCTTCGAAACGTGCCAGCGCCTCATCCTGATTCATCGACCACTCCTACTTGCCAACCCGGCGCGCATGGTTTCGGGGGTCAGGATCGCGAAACTTAGGTACGCCTCACGGCATCCGTGCCTGCACGACAAGGCCGCGCGCCCGCGCATCCGCAACGCCGACTGCGCGCAGCGCGAACAGCGTGATCGCCTGTACCACCTCGCGCGCGCCTGACTGGCTGGCCGGCGCCGCCAGCGGTCCGACCAGTCCTTCGATCATGGCGCCGAGCAGCGCCGGCGCCGCGACGGCGACGTCCTGATCGGGCAGATGACCGCCGTTCATCGCGGTGGCCAGCCGTTTGGCGAGTTCGGCGGCAAGCGCCTTGCGAAAGGCGAGCCGCGCTTCGTCGGCATCGGCGGCATCGGCCTGTTCGGCAATCAGCGCGAAGGAAAGCTTCGGATTTGCGAGCGCGCGCGCCGCAAACGTGGTGATCGCGGCGGCGAGCGCCGAAAGCGGCCCGGGCGCGGCGTCGGCGGCACGGCGCATCGCGCCAAGCTCGCGATCCGAGACGGAAGCAACCAGCGCGGCCACTAGTTCGGTCTTGGATGGAAAGTAGCGATACACCGTGCCGGTTGCGACGCCGGCGCGCTGTGAGACCGGTCCGATCTGAACCGCGTTGATACCGGCTTCGGCAGCAAGGCTGCCTGCCGCCGCGATAATGGCATCGTGGCGCGCCGCGAGGCGGCGGACGACATTCTCGGTGCGGCGATAGGCCATGCGCGACTCACTTGATCAAGAAGTGAGCCGAAGTTCACAGCAAGGCGCAAGTACTCAAGTCAGGTGCTTTGCGCCGCGATCGACTTTGCCCGAATGGCATCCAGCGTAGTGGCTGGGCTGATCGCTTGCGGATCGACCTTCAGGTGGATGATCGACGGCTTTCCGGAGGCCTTTGCCACGTTGAAAGCGTCGGCGAACTGCTCGGTCTTCTCCACCGTTGCGCCAAAGCCACCGAAGGCGCGCGCGTAAGCGGCGAAATCCGGATTGCGCAGGAAGGTGGCGCTGACGCGTCCCGGGAATTCGCGCTCCTGGTGTGCGCGGATGGTGCCATACATGCCGTTATCCATGATCAACACGATGATCGGCAGGTCGTACTGCACGGCGGTGGCAAACTCCTGTCCGTTCATCAGGAAGTCGCCGTCGCCCGCGACACACACCACCGTGCGCTCCGGATAGAGCCGCTTCGCGCCGACCGCCGCCGGCAGGCCGTAACCCATCGAGCCGGAGGTCGGACCGAGCAAGGTCGCAAACTTCGTGAAGCGGTAGAAGCGGTGCATCCAGGTCGAAAAATTGCCCGCGCCGTTGGTGATGATGCTGTCGGGCGGCAATTGCCCGCGCAGCCACACCATGATCTCGCCGAAGTTCACCGCGCCCGGCTGCTTCGTAGGCTGCTCTGTCCAGGTGAGATACTCGGCGCGCGCCTCCTTGGTCCAGCCGCGCCAGCGGATCTCGTTCGGCGGCTGCAGGCCCTCAAGCGAGGCCGCGAACGCCGTCGGTGTCGCGTTGATGGCAAGGTCGGGCCGATACACGTGGCCGAGTTCGTCAGTGTCCGGGTAAACGTGCACGAGCTTCAGCTTGGGATTGGGGATATCGAGCAGGGTGTAGCCTTGGCTCGGCATCTCGCCCATGCGTCCGCCGACGAGCAGCAGGAGGTCGGCCGCCTTCACGCGGGCGACGAGTTTCGGATTGACGCCCGTGCCGAGATCGCCCGCATAGCAGGCATGCGTTGCGGGAAACAGCGGCATGCGCCGGAATGAGGTGGCCACCGGCACATCGAAGCGCTCGGCAAAACGCAACGTCGCCGCACATGCGGCCTCGGACCAGCGGCTGCCCCCGAGAACGGCGATCGGCCGCTCCGCCGCCCACAGCATCTTCTGCAAATGCGACATGTCGGTGAGGCCAGGCCAGGTCTCGATCGGGTCCGCGGCGAGCGCATCGCCGACGGAGACGCGCTCCATCAGCATGTCCTCAGGCAACGCGATCACCACCGGACCAGGCCGGCCGTTCATCGCCACATGAAACGCGTGCGAGACGATCTCGGGGATCCGCTCCGGATCGTCGATTTCGGTCGCCCACTTTGTCATGGTGCCGAACACCGCGCGGTAATCGAGTTCCTGGAAGGCCTCGCGGTCGCGCATCTCGCGCCCGACCTGGCCGACGAACATGATCAACGGAGTCGAATCCTGCTTGGCGATGTGGATGCCGGGTGAGCCATTGGTGGCGCCCGGACCGCGCGTCACGAAGGCAATGCCGGGCCGGCCGGTGAGCTTGCCGTGCGCCTCCGCCATCATGACGGCACCGCCTTCCTGGCGGCACACCGTCACGGCGATGTCGCGATCATGGAACGCATCGAGCGCGGCGAGATAGCTTTCGCCCGGCACGCAGAACACGTGGCGCACGCCGTTGACCAACAGCTGATCAACCAGCACCTCGCCGCCCGAGCGCATGTTATCCTTGCCGCGCATCGATGATCTCTCCCGCTTACGCGCATTCGCGCCGGGACGAGACTAGCATTGCGGGCGGAGCCGGTGAACGGCAGTCGAAGTCGCCGCGCGGGCGCGACCAATTCAGGTGGAGGAGCGCTTCTGACTGGAAATCTGCTCGACCAGATCGACGATCGCGCGGCGCAGATTGCTGTCCTCGATATCGCCGTAGGCGCGCAGTAACCGGAATGCGCCGGAGACGGTGAGCAATTTCAGCGGAGACGCCTCGCCCTCTTTTTTCGTGGCGTCGGGATCAACCATGTCCTTCGCGCCGAAAAATGCGCTGACCTCGATCCCGAGCACTTCGGCGATCTTGGTCAGCCTCCCGGCGCCGACGCGATTGACGCCCTTCTCGTATTTTTGCACTTGCTGAAACGTCACGCCCAGCTGGTTGGCAAGTGCGGTCTGCGACAGACCGCGGGCCAGCCGTTCGATTCTGATCCGGTGCCCCACTTCGATATCGACCGGATCAGGCCTCTTCACCGACATCATAGTCTCCATTACGCGCGACGAATCCACGCCTGTGGGGCGGCGGTATCTTTCGCCAAACTTCACGGCATATTGTCAAGCAACAAAGGACGACTCACGCTGCCGCGTGCGTTGCATAGTCTTATCAGTCGACACTTTTCTGTTAAGCAACGCGGTTAATCGCCGCGAGACACATTTCAATGGATTGGCAACGCTACGTCAATTGAGCAGTTGTGGCCGGTCATCCGTTTCGTTCACCGCGTGCAGGGCGAGCGCCACACTACGCGCGGCTTCGGCAGAACAAAAAGTGAGCACACCGCTCGGACCAAGATCAGCCGTTACCGATTTTGCATCGCGCGCCAGGGCGATGAACGTCTCGAGGGCGGCTCGAGTCTGCTCCGGCATCGTGGCAATGGCGCGAATGAGCTGGGTAAACCCCGGTTCTTTGGACCAATAGTAGAGCTCAAGCATGTCCGCCGGATTACCGTCGCAGGCGGCAAGCGTACGCAGGAGCCGCCGGCGCGTACGCTCGGATGCTTTCGTCTGCCGGACCGTTCGCTTGGCTGGGCGAGTCATGCGGCAGGCTCCGCGCACAGCCGTGGATCGGCACAGGCGTGGAGAAGCACACCGCTGATGGTCCGCTGATTGTGAGATGAATACCGCACGGCCGCTTCAAGCGACCGCGCAACGTACCGTGCCACCACGCTGAAAGCCCCGACGCGCTGTTCCCGCGTTTCACATTAGTGAAAAGTGGATCACCTGCAAGAGCTTTGGTCGATTAATAGTGAACGTGCAACCATTTGGAACTTTGCTCCCCGGCTGTTCGTGAGACACTTCAGTGGTGCACCAGACCCGCCCACAGGACGAGGTATTCGCGCTGTTGAGCAGCCCCGCAACGCACGGGGGCGCCGCGGTCAGGCGCATCGACACGCATGCGGCTTCAGTCTTCCTGGCGGGTGATCGCGCTTACAAGGTCAAGCGCGCCGTCCGGTTTCCATTCCTCGATTACTCGACACTGCCGAAGCGCAAGGCAGCCTGCGAGGCCGAGCTCGAGGTGAACCACCTATTTGCGCCGCAAATCTATCTTGGCGTCGTCCCGATCACGCGCACGGGCGCAGAGCTCGTGCTCGGCGGCAGAGGCGAGCCCATCGAATGGGCGGTCGCGATGCGCCGCTTCGACGAGGATGCGACGCTCGACCGGCTGGCGGATCGCGGAAAGATCGATCTTGCGCTCGCCGATGAGCTGGCGCGGACCGTCGCGGCAGCGCACGCAAGAACCCTCGCCGTAGTAGCCGAACCATGGCTCGAAGCGCTGGCACAATTCATCGAACAGAACGACGCCGCGTTTGGTGCGGCGCCCACACTCTTCCTGCCGGAGGATGCCGCCGCATTGACCGAGGCCAGCCATGCGGCGCTTGGGCGGGTTCGTCCGTTGCTCCGCGCGCGCGGGGCGGAGGGCTTGATCCGGCGCGGCCATGGCGACCTGCACCTCGGCAACGTCGCGCTAATCGACGGCAAGCCGATACCGTTCGACGCGATCGAGTTCGATCCGCTGGTCGCGGCCGGAGACGTCCTCTACGACCTTGCCTTTCTGCTGATGGATCTGGTCGAACGCGGGCTGATGCGCGCCGGGAATGTCGTGCTCAACCGCTATCTGGCGGAGACGCGCCGCGACAGCGATCTGGACGCACTCGCGGCGTTGCCTCTGTTCATGTCGTTGCGCGCGGCGATCCGCGCCAAGGTGACGGCAGCGCGGCTCGAGAATGCGGGGTCTGGCGCGCGCGATGGAATCGTGAAGGCAGCCCAGACCTATTTCCGGCTCGCCTGCGAGCTGATTGCGCCTCCACCTCCAAGTCTGCTTGCGGTCGGTGGCCTGTCCGGGACCGGCAAGTCGGTGCTGGCGCGCGACCTCGCCGCCGATATTCCACCCCCGCCTGGCGCGGTGCTGCTCCGCTCCGATGTCGAGCGAAAGGTCCTGTTTGGTACCGCCGAGACCGAGCGCCTTCCGGCGCATGCCTATGGCGCGGAGGCGACCGCTAGGGTCTATGGCGTGCTTCGCGCAAAGGCAGGCCGCATCGTCGCAGCCGGCCACTCCGCCATCGTGGACGCCGTGTTCGCGCGCGAAACCGAACGCGCCGAAATCGAGCAGGCCGCCTCCACGCGTGGCGTGACCTTCCGCGGTCTGTTTCTGACCGCCGATCTTGCGACGCGCATCGCGCGGGTCGGCGGGCGCAAGGGCGACGCCTCCGATGCCGATGCGACCGTTGCCCGGCAACAGGAGGCATACGATCTCGGCAGCCTGACCTGGGCGCAAGTCGATGCATCCGGCACACCGGAGAAGACGCTCGCTCATGCCCGGGCTGCGCTTGCGCCCTGATGCAATCACGCGCGCGTTGCTCGATAATCCCTTGGCCATGATCTGCGGCCGCACATGAATCAGAGCTTTCGTCGCGCCGCGGTCGGCATTCCGGGGTTTTGTGCCTTCTTCAATCTTTACGGACCGCAATCTCTGCTGCCTTCGCTCGCGCGCGAGTTTGACGCGACTCCCGCGCAGATCAGTCTGACCGTAACAGCGACCACCCTCGCAATCGCGCTCTCCGCGCCGTTCGCCGGCGCGATCGCGGATGTGCTCGGACGCAAGCGTGTGATCGCGGCCGCGATGGTGCTCGCGACTATCCCGCTCATCATGATCGGGTTTGCACCCAGCCTGCATGCGCTCGTGTTCTGGCGCTTCGTGCTCGGTCTGGCACTGCCGCCGATCTTTACCGTTGTGGTCTCGTATATCGGCGAGGAATGGCCGCCCGCACAGGCGATGGGCGTGATGGGCGTTTACATGGCGGCAACGAGCGTGGGAGGTTTCGCCGGCCGTCTCGTCTCTGGGCTCTTGGCCGATCTGGTCGGCTGGCGGGCGGGCTTCCTGGTGATCGCCGCGATGACCTTGGCGTGCGGACTGGTTGTTGCCGTAGTCCTGCCGCGCGAGCGCAACTTCACGCGCTCCGAGGGGATCGCAGAATCCGCGCGGCAGATGCTCGGCCATTTGCGTAACCCGCAGCTACTCGCGACCTACGCGGTCGGCTTTGGCACGCTGTTTAATTTCATCGCGCTGTTCACCTATGTGAACTTCGTACTCGCCGCGCCGCCGTTCAACCTGTCGCCGACGCTGCTCGGCTCGATCTTCGTGACATATCTGGCCGGGGCCACCGCTGTGCTCGGGCTCGGCCGCGCCATCGCGCGTTTCGGACGGCGTCCGCTGGTGATCGGGTCAATTGGTCTTTGGGCAACTGGCGCGGCACTCACGCTCGTCCCATCGCTGCCGGTCATCATTGCTGGACTTGCGGTCGCGGCGTGCGGTGGGTTCATCGTGCAGGCGACATCGACCGGGTATGTGGCACTGACAGCCGAAAGCGGCCGCACCTCCGCGGTCGGATTGTACGCGACGAGCTACTACATCGGCGGCAGCGTCGGCGCAGTCCTGCCCGGTCTGACGTGGAGCATTGGCGGGTGGCAAGGTTGCGTCGCCATGGTGATTGCGATGCAGGCTGTGATGGTTGTGGTGGTCGGCGTCTTCTGGCGGCGCTAGAATCCGTAAGCGCGGGCGAGCGTGACCGCCACCAGCGCGAGCCCGACTGCGATGAACTCGTTACGCTTCACGATCATGCTCGCGAGCGCGACGACGACAGCGACCAACGCCGCGGGCCCGACCTTGGCGACGATCGGAACGATGGTCGCCGCCATGATGGCGCCGGGCAACACCTCGAGCGTGCGCCGCACGCGGTTGGTCAACGGAATGTGGCCCATCAGCCAGTAGCCCGAAACGCGCGTCACGAGCGTCGCGACTGCCATGACCAGAATGGCGATCAGCGGCCCGTCGGCGAGCGGCTCATTCATCGATGAACGCCCCGGCGACGCTGCCGGTAACCGCGCCGATGACGATGAACCACCAGCCCGGCACCAGATAGGAGACAACCAGCGCAACGACGCCCGCGATCGCCCAGCCGATCGCGCGGCGCGTGCCGCGCCACAGCGGCACGAACATCGCGGCGAAGAAGATCGGGAGCATCAGGTCGAAGCCGAACCGCTTCGGATCGGCGATGAATGCGCCGAGCAGATAGCCCGGGACGGCGCACGCCACCCACACCGCCCAAAGCGTAAGGCCGGCGCCCACGAAGACCGAACAATCCGACCCCCCCTCGCCGCGGTAGCGCACTGCGACCAACCACGTCGCATCGACGGTGCCGTTCAGGGCCGCATAGGCCTGCCACTGCGGCAGCGGGGCAAACCACGGTCGCAACGTCGCACCCATGAGGATGAAGCGCGCGTTGACGATTGCGGTCACGATCCCGAGCGACACGACGGTCGCGAGTGTGAGTGGGTTCGTCCATACTTCCAGCCCGACAAGCTGCGACGCGCCCCCGTAGACGAGTGCGCTCATCAGAACGGTTTCGGCGAGCGTCAGGCCCTTCTGCGCCGCCAGCGTGCCATAGGCCGCCGCAAAAACGACCGTGCCCGGCACCATCGCGCCACACATCCGCGCGCCCTGCGCGAGACCCGCAAATGACCAGTAGGGCGCCTGCGTGCGCGTATCGGAATGAGTTGTCATGAAAATGCGTTGAGCGCTGCCGGAGCACTAGCAAAGCTGCGCACGATCGGCAATGTTGCGCGCCGACAGGAGAGGACACGCAGATGGCGACGCTGACGAAAGAGCAAGCTGAATTTCTGAAATCGATGGACACACCGACGGTGTGCAACGTCATCGAGATGGTCGCGCCGGAGCGGCGCGGGCACGGCTACACGGTGAAGCACCTGTTCTGCCCTTTCCCCGACCTGCCGCCGATCGTCGGCTTTGCCAAGACCGTCACGGCGAAAGCCAAAGACAAGGTCTCGGCCGGCGACTACATGGCAAAGCGCATGGACTATCTCGACTACGTCGCGGCCGAGCCGCGCCCGAGCATCTCGGTGATCGAGGACCTCGACGACGACGTCGGCTACGGCGCGTTCTGGGGCGAGGTGCAGTCGAACATCCACAAGGCGCTCGGCTGCCTTGGCGTCGTCACCAACGGTTCGATCCGCGATATCCCGATGATCGCACCGGGCTTCCAGATGCTTGCAGGCTCGCTCTCGCCCTCACATGCCTACACGCATGTCGAGGACTTCGGCATCCCGGTGACGGTACACGGCATGAAGGTGAACTCGGGCGACCTCATTCATGCGGACCAGCATGGCGCCGTCGTGGTGCCGCTCGAAATCATTCCGAAGATGAAGGCCGCGCTCGACGAACTCAACGCGCGCGAGGCGAAGATCATCAAGGCCGCAAAGGAAGTTGGCACCGTCGAGGCGATCAAGGCGGCGATGAAGGGGTGAGGAGATGCTTGCGCTGCGACCGAACTGCGAATGCTGCGACCGCGACCTGCCGCCCGACTCGCGCGACGCCATGATGTGCTCGTTCGAATGCACGTTCTGCAAGGATTGCGCGGAGAACACGTTGAAGGGCAAATGCCCGAACTGCGGCGGCGAGTTGGTGCGCCGCCCTATCCGCCCTGCCGACAAGCTCGCGAAATTTCCGGCCTCGACCGAGCGCAAGGTGAAGCCGCAGGGATGCGCGGCGGCTTAGCCCGCGCTCGGATGCCACTGCGGCCGATATCCGGCTGACAGCACCGAGACGATGCTCGGCGGCGTGAGAACACGAGCCATTCCGCTGGGGCGCGGTAGCGCCTCCATGTAGCCCTTGTCGCTCCAGCGCAGCATCTTACCGCCGCGCAGCGCGAACGCCTGGTCTTCGATCGCAATGAACGTGCCATCGGGCAGTCCGTCGGCGCGCATCTCATGTGTGCGCTTCTCGCGGCCAGTCAGCCGTTCGGCGTGCAGGACCTCGTCCATCTCCGGCGCGTAAGGAATGCCGCCGCCCCACGCCTCCGCCCATTTTTCGGCGAACGCCTTCGCATCTGCTCTTCGGCATTCGAAACAAGGGCGATGACCAGCGGCGAGCGCCGTCACCTCGTCGAGGAAGAACAGATCGGTGTAGCTCTTCGGCCCCCAAACCTTGTGCCGGCGCCCCTTGAATTGAAGCACGCAGCAAATCCACTGCCGCGAGGCCCAGCGGCGTCGTCCCAAAGTCCGGTCGTCGCGGTGAAAGCGCCCCCCGCGATTGCCAAACATGGTGCCGCGCGCGCGCGTGGCAACCAGTTCGCCGAACGGTGTGACGCGGTTCTGCAGCGGCACGTTACGTGTCGCGCTTTTTGCGCGACTGCTTATGCACCGGCTGGGTGGCGGCGGGAGGATCGGAGGCCGGGAAGGTCTCTTCCAGCCCCTCCTCAAGCTCCTGGCGGACTTCTTCCTCGGTCATTTCGCCGGGTATCGGTTTAGCCTTCGGCTTGCGGACCATGCGCGCCTCCATCCATCAAGAGATGGGCGCGCGAGCCCCCGGCATCAATCCGGCCGGCGCGGCTTCGGCGGTGGGGGCTCCTTGCCCACGGGCTGAGTGGCGGCAGGCGGATCGGACGCCGGGAACGTATCGTCCAGCTCATCGAGGAGATGTTTTTCCTCGTGATCTTCCTCCTTCGCCTGAGGCGGCTTTCGAGCACCGTCCGCAGTACCGCCGCGGGTCTGGGCTGGGGCCTTGTCCATTGGTCGCCTCCTGGCTGAAGTCGCCAGAAAAACGCCCGCTTCAGGCTAAAGTTCCCGCGAGGCGGAACCTGTTACCGGCTATCCAGGTACGACACTGGCCGGAATGTGGGCGCATCGTCGGACTGCAAGACAAACCCGGAGGTGCGCACCGCGCTCACCCGCAGTGGCCGGCCGACGTCGATGGTCGTCGCGACCGCCGGCCGGGGATCGAGATCGTATACATCCTTGCGGAAATGGACGGTGCCGTCCGGGCTCTCCCACCCGGTCAGGTAGATCCAGGCCACCGGCATCGGCCGCGCCAGCCGCACGGTGGTGCGCTTGCCGGTCGTAATCTCGGCGTCGATCTCCTTGCGGCTCCAGCCTTCCTTCTCCTTGAGGATCCACGCCGCGAGGTCCTGCACGCCCTGCACGCGCGTGCAGCCCGAGGACTGGAAGCGATAGTCGGCCGAGAAGAATTCCTTGTGGTTCGTATCGTGCATGTAGACCGAGTACGAATTCGGCATGTCGATGCGCAGGTTGCCGAGCGCATTGCCGTCGCCCGAATCCTGCCGCACCGTGAAGTTCGGCGTGCGGTCCGAATTCCAGTCGACCGAGCGCGGATCGATCTCGTTGCCCGCCGAGTCCAGCACCCGCATGCGCAGGCGCGAGACGTAGCTCGGATCCTTGCGCATCTTGGTGACGATATCTTTCTTCAGGATCGACAGCGGCACCGTCCAGGTCGGATTGATGTTCACCGCCGTGATGTTTGCGGTGAGCGTCGGCGATGGCCGGTCGGTCTTGCCGACCACCGTCACGTACCGGCGTGTGACCTTGCCGTCCTCGACCGCTTCGGCGACCGCGGCCGGGATATTCACCACCACATAGCGCTGGCCGAACACGAAGTTCATGCCATTGAGCCGGTCGAGCGAAGCGGCAAGCTGGCGGATGCGTGCCTTCACCGGCACGTTGAGCGCCTCGATGGTCTGCGGGCCGACCGTGCCGGTCTCGGGCAGGCCGTGGCGGATCTGGAAGCGCTTCACCGCCTCGGTGAGCATCATGTCGTAGCTATCGCCGTCGGCGAGCTCGGGCGGCAGGTCCTCGGTCACCGCCAGGCGCTGACGCAATTTCGTGACATCCGTCCCCTTGGCGCCCGGCTCGAGCGTCACCTTGGGCATCTGCGGCCAGCCGCCACGCACCTCGATTGCCGAATAGGAGAGCAGCGCCTCGTTGATGCGATCGTAGGTGCCCTCGTCGAACGTCGGCTCGGATGAGGTCCAGAAGCTCGCGACCGCGCGCTTGACCGGCTTTGGCTGCGGCAGCGGCGCGACGGCCGGCCTGCGGACGCCATCCCCCGCACCAGAGGGGCCGGACTGACCAAAGGCAGTATTGAAGGTAAAGCAAAGAGTTGTGGCGAGCAGAACCGTGCGCAGCCGCATGTGGCGCCTTCCCGTCTGATCCCACCCGGCGCGCACTATCAGGCACCAGATGGCAAAACCGTGGCGGCGCAAAAAGGCGCCGGTTACCGCTGCTCACTGCCACGAGTCGGGTAAACGGTTCTTTGCCGGGCTTGGCTGCGCCGGATATTATGATCTGGGTGGAGATCGCAACGTTCGGACGGCGAACGCGTTGTCCGGAACGAAGAGGACAATGTCATGACACGCATGCTCCTGCTCACCGCCACCGCGATCAGCCTGGCTGCAACACTCGCGACGGCTGACGCCGCCAGCAGCCACAAAAAGAAATATTACCGCCACCACCACTACGGCGCCGTGTATGCGCCCGGCTACTATGGCCGCGGCTATGGGACCTGGCAGGCGCCGGTCGGCATGCGCACTCCGGGTCCGCCTTGGGCGATGCCGAATGAGTGCTACACCGACGAGGGCTACGGGCGTTACAGCCCCTGCGATCGCCGGCGGTAATTGTGACGGCGGGGCCGGCTGGATTCGTTCGCTAGCGAAAGTTCAGCCGGCTTCCCCACGATTCCTTGCGGAGTTTCCTGTCTCGACTAGTCTTGGCGCGCGCGATCACATCGCGTTACGTCGGAACGGCACCACGAAGACAGTCCCATGACTCGAATCGTCCTCGCTGCGATCGCGATCAGCCTGATCATGCCTGTTGCGTGCATCGAGGCTGCCAGCAGTCACAAGAAGCGCCGCTCCTACGAATATCATCACCAATACGGGATCTATCTGCCCACGCAGGCACCGCCGGCTGTCCGGAAGCGAGGTCCGCCATGGGCGATGCCCAACGAATGCTTTCATGACGAGGGGTATGGGCGCTGGAGCCCTTGCGGCGGGCGCGATCACTAGCCCGACGAAGTCATCCGCACGGGAACCTGGCTACACCGTCCAAAGGTCGAGCCGGTTTTCGAGCTCAATCGCCTGGGCCTCATACGCGCGGGCCTGCTGCTGATAGAGGGCCCGCTCCTTCTCATCCGCATATTCCGCGGCAAGCTTGGCGTGCTCCGCACGCAATCGAAGGAGTAAGGCCTCGCGTTCCATTTTGGGTGTCCCTGAGGACATGAACGCGAAATGAATGCCCAAGTTCCGGGAACTTGGGTGTTCGACGCAAAAGGAAGACGCGCCTTACCGCAGGTTATCCGCCGGCCTTGCGCGCCTGGTATTTCTCGGTCGCGGCTTGCACTGCCGCCTTCATTTGCTGGCCGGCGGTCGCGTATTTCGACGCGGCGTCATCGTAGCTCCACTCGCGCAACGCATTGGCATTGCGCTGGAAGTGCGGGTGTACATAGCGCGCCATCAGGTCGTAGGACTTCAGCGTCGCCGGCCAGTCGGCCCAATTGTGCGCGAGCAGCATGATGCCACCGAGCCCTCCGTTCGAGCCCTTCCAAAGCCGCTCGAAGTGGCGGACGCAGTCTTCCGGCGTGCCAATGCAGGCAAGGCCGCTCGAGGTAAGATAGTCGGCCGGGTCGCCGGTCACGTCGGGCGGAATGATCGGGAATGTCGCGACCTCGCCGAAGTATTTGACGAACTGGGTGAGCCCGAATTTCATGTCCGCGCGCGCCTGTTCGCGCGTCTCCGCCACATGCGCGAAGGTCACGATGCGCCACTTGCGGCGGTCCGCGACCTTGCCGTTGTCGCGCGCCGCTTCCTCGTAGACGCCCCAATTCGAGGCGTGCGCCTTGAGCGCATCGTCCGATGTGCCGCCGAGCGAGATCATGCCGATGCCGTGCTTGCCGGCCTGCAACGCGCCGGTCGGCGAACGCGCCGAGGCGACCGCCATCTCCATCATCGGCTGCGAGTAGCTTTTGAGCTGGAGGCGCGCCTCACGCAGGTCGAACCAGTCGGTCTTCTTGGTGACCGCCCGCCCCTGCATCAGCTCCATCAGCACGTCGAGCGATTCATCGAGCTTGCGGCGCTGGTCGGCCGCTGGGAGCCCCATCTTGTCTGCGTCGTAGACGAGCGAGCCGGGCCCGACCCCGAACATCGCGCGCCCGCGCGTCATGTAGTCGAGCTGCTGCATGCGGCCCGCGAGCGTGAACGGGTTGTGATAGGGCAGCGATACGACACCGGTGCCAAGCCGGATGTGGCGCGTGCGCTCCGCGGCGGCCGCAATGAACATCTCGGGGCAATTGATGATCTCGAAGCCGGCCGAATGGTGCTCGCCGATCCAGGCCTCGTGGTAGTTCAGCTTGTCGAGATGGATCAGCAGGTCCATGTCGCGCTCGAGCGCGAGCAGCGGGTTCTCTGCCACGGGATGAAAAGGCGCGAGAAAGATGCCGGTCTTTACATAGCGGTCGTTGGTATCGGTCATGGGTCCCCGGCTGGTGCGATGCACCGCGATGCTAGCAAGTCTGGCAGGAGGGGCGATACGGCTTTGCGCCGCGACAAACGCACCGCCGCCATGCTCTGCCGGCCAGTGGCCGCGCGCGATTATCTCCGGCCCGCCCAGTAAGGATGTGCCGTAACCTTAAGGCGCGCCAGCGATAACGTTAAATCAGCTGCACGGCTGACGGCGCAGGCGCGGCATGCAAGGCAGGTTCCCGAAAGTCACGACGATATGCCAAACCGGGTCGCCCGGAGAGCGCGATGGGTCCAAGGGAAGCTCTCGAACAAGTCCGTGCGCTGATCCACGAGGCGCTCGCCACCAACGACGTCGATACCGCAGACAGGCTGCTGCGCGAGATGCTGGCTATTGCGGGCAAGGCTGTCGGGCCGGGCACGCTGCGCAGCGGCCGGGTGATCCGCGGCCGCATCAGCCTGCCCGACGCCACCACGCGCGCCTGATCCGGCTCGCCGACCAACACCACCTGGATCTTCGCGGCTCGCGGCGAGCCTACCTCTTGCGGCGTCCGCGGCCCGGTATGCTAGACAGCACAGGGGTCCGGGAGAGATTTGAGGCATGCCCACGCATACCTGCGTCGAGGACTTGCGCCAGCAATACCTGCGGCGCGTGCCGCGCATGTTCGTCGACTATGCGGAAAGCGGCTCTTATCAGGAGGAGACGCTCGCCGCGAACCGCCGCGACTTCGAGGCGATCAAATTCCATCAGCGCATCCTGGTCGACGTGTCGAAGCGCTCGACCGCAAGCACGCTGCTGGGCGAGCCGGTATCGCTGCCGCTCGCAATCGCGCCGGTCGGGCTGCTCGGCATGCAGCATGCCGACGGCGAAATCCACGCCGCGCGCGCCGCAAACGCCCTGGGCATTCCGTTCTGCCTCTCCACCATGTCGGTCGCCTCGATCGAGGACGTCGCAGCGGAGACCGGAAAGCCGTTCTGGTTCCAGCTCTACGTCATGCGCGACCGCAAATTCATCACCAAGCTGATCGCGCGCGCGGCCGCGGCGAACTGCAGCGCGCTGGTCCTCACTGTCGACCTGCAGGTGCTCGGCCAGCGCCATCGTGACGTGAAGAACGGCCTCTCCGTGCCGCCACGCATGACGATCCCGAACATCCTCAACATCGCCACCAAGCCGCGGTGGGTGAAGCAGATCCTCTCCACCAAACGGCGCTCGTTCGGCAATATCGTCGGTCACGTAACCGGCGTCGCGGACACCCGCTCGCTCGGCGCCTGGACGGCCGATCAATTCGATCCGACTCTGAACTGGGGCGACGTGAAGTGGATCCGCGATCAGTGGAAGGGCAAGTTGATCCTGAAGGGCATCATGAGTGCCGACGATGCCGAGAAGGCCGTCAATGCCGGTGCCGACGCAATCGTGGTCTCGAACCATGGCGGCCGGCAGCTTGACGGCGCGCCCTCCTCGATCGCGGCGCTCCCGCGCATCGCGGGCGCGGTCGGCAACCGCACCGAGGTGCTAATCGACGGCGGGATCACGTCGGGTCAGAACCTGATGCGCGCGCTGGCGCTCGGCGCCCGCGGCGCGATGATCGGCAAGGCGATGGTCTACGGCCTCGGCGCGGCCGGCGAGGAGGGCGTCAGACAGGTGATCGGCTACATCCGACAAGAGCTCGATCTCACGATGGCGCTCACCGGCGTCAACAAGGTGTCCGAGATCGACCGCCACGTGCTGGCGGACTGGACCAGCAATCAGGGTCCGCTATAGCGGGCGTTCCCGCCTTCGCCCCTTCCCGGTTCACGCGGCGAACGTGCTATCCAGACATTGAAAACATAATGGGTGTTGGAATGCGCCTGGATCGCGCGATGTGCATCGAGGACCTGCGGCGGATCGCGCGCCGCAACGTGCCCGGCGTGTTCTTCGAGTACATGGAGGCGGGCTCCTACTCGGAGCACACACGCGACGCCAACCTCGACGATATGAAGGCGATCAAGCTGCGTCAGCGCGTGCTGGTCGACATGTCGAAGCGCAGCCTGAAAACCACGGTGCTCGGCGAGGAGCTTGAGCTTCCGCTCGCGATCGCGCCGACCGGCCTTTCCGGCATGCAGTATGCCGACGGCGAGATCCACGCCTGCCGCGCCGCGCACGCGGCCGGCATCCAGTACACGCTCTCCACCATGTCGATCTGCTCGATCGAGGACGTGGCCGAGGCCGTGCAGCGGCCGTTCTGGTTCCAGCTTTACGTGATGCGCGACCGCGGCTTCGTTGCGGACCTGATCAAGCGCGCGGAGGTCGCGGGCTGCACCGCGCTGTTCCTCACCGTCGACCTGCCGGTGAACGGGCAGCGCCACGTCGACATGCGCAACGGTCTTTCGGTGCCCCCTCGCCTCACGGCGAAGACCGTGGTCGATGTGCTCCGACGGCCGGCGTGGGCGTGGCGCATCCTTAACGGCAAGCGCAAGACGTTTGCGAACGTCGACGGCCACCTGCCAGGTGGCCCCGGCTTCGGCGGCATGACGCTCGCCGAATGGACCCACAGCCAGTTCGACGTCACGGTGAGCTGGAAGGACGTCGCCTGGATCCGCTCGATCTGGCCGCATAAACTTGTGCTGAAAGGCATCCTCGATCCGGAGGATGCGCGCGAGGCGCTGAAAACCGGCGCCGACGGCGTAGTCGTATCGAACCACGGTGGCCGCCAGCTCGACGGCGCGCCCTCCACGATTTCGGCCTTGCCCAAGGTTGCTGATGCGATCGGCGGGCAGAAAGAGGTGCTGATCGATAGCGGAATCCGCACCGGGCAGGACATTTTCCGCGCGCTCGCGCTCGGCGCCAATGCCTGCATGATCGGCCGCGCCGCCCTCTATGGCCTCGGGGCGGGCGGAGAGGCAGGCGTTGCGCGCGCCATCAGCATTTTCCGCGGCGAGCTTGATACCACGATGATCCTCGCCGGCATCGATGACGTGAAGAAGATCGACCACCGCGCCATTGCGAGCGAACTGCCGGGCGAGTTTGCGAAGCGCAACTAGCGTGGGCGTCGGCTGTTATTTCGCAATTCAACAAGCTAGGATTGCGGCCAGCATTCATGCGAGGCCTAACTATGGCGACGGCGATCACTATCGGCATTCCAGTCTATCAGGGCGTCGACCTGCTCGATGTCACCGGCCCGCACGAAATTTTCGGCTGGATGAACGATCCGCCGGAAGTCTCCGTGGACATTCAGCTCATCGCTGCGTCGCCGGGCGATATCAAGTCGCGCGACGGATTCGTCTTCAAGCCGACGCACACCTTCGCGACTGCCACCACCAAGCTCGACGCGCTCTGGGTGCCGGGCGGTGAGGTGCCCGCGCTGCTGCGCGAGATGAAGCAACCCAGCCCCTATATCGACTTCTTGAAAAAACAAGGCGACGCGCGCTTCATCTGCTCGGTCTGCGAGGGTGCGATGCTGCTCGCCGCGTCGGGGCTGCTCGACGGCCATCTCGCGACGACGCACTATGCCTTTGTCCCGTGCTTTTCCAGGTTTCCGAAGGTCAAGGTCGCACAGGGATTTCCACGCTTCGTCCTCAGCGGAAACCGCCTGACCGGCGGCGGCATATCGTCCGGGCTCGACGAAGCATTCAAGCTGGTCGAACTGCTGACGGATTACGAGACCGCGCAAGGCATTCAGCAGACCACGCAATATTATCCGTGCCCACCGGTGGCGAGCGAGCTCAAGCCGGCGACAAGCTGTCCTCTGGGGTGAGGACCGCTGTCGGGCCGCGGATCACAGCCCCAGATAAAACTTCCGGATCAGCTCATTGTTGTTGAGGTCGTCGGCCGACTTGCCTTCGAAGGCGATCTTGCCGTGCACGATGACGTACCCGCGGTCGGCGATGCGGATCGCCTGGTTGAAATTCTGCTCCGCCATCAGGACGGTCAGATTGTAGGTCTTCTGCAGCGTCTTGATCGTATCGATGGTGCGGCTGACCAGGATCGGCGCGAGACCGACCGACGGCTCGTCCACGAGCAGAATGCGCGGCGCGCTCATCAGCGCGCGGGCGAGCGCCAGCATCTGCTGCTCGCCGCCGCTCATCGAGCCGGCAAGCTGATGGCGGCGCTCCTTCAGCCGCTCGAACATGTCGTAGCAAAAGTCGAGGTTGCGCGCCTTTTCGGTGCGCGCGGTGGCGCGGAAGGCGCCGAGCAGCAGATTTTCCTCGACGGTGAGCTTGGGAAAGAGCCGGCGGCCTTCCGGCACCAGCGCGATGCCGAGGTCGACGATCTCTTCGGACGAGCGCCCGACCAGGTCGTGCGAGGCTCCATCGATCTGCGCCACGATCGTGCCGGCGCTCGGCCGCACCATCCCCATGATGCAGCGCATCAGCGTGCTCTTGCCGTTGCCGTTGGTGCCGAGCAGCACCGCGGTCTCGGACGGGCGCACGTCGAGCGACACGTCCTCCAGCACCCGGACTGCGCCGTAACCGGCGTGAACGCCGTTGATGGCGATGCTGCTAGCCAAGGTAGGCTTTCTCCACCTCAGGGTTGCGCACGACCTCGGCCGGATTGCCGTCGGCGATCTTGCGGCCCGAGACCAGCACCACAAGCCGCTGCGAGAAGCTCATGACCGCGCTCATGATGTGCTCGATCAGGATGATGGTGATACCGCGCCCGTTGAGCTCCATCAGGAGCTTCAGGATGTCCTCGATCTCGGAATGCGACAGCCCGGCCATCGACTCGTCCGCGATCAGCAGCTTCGGTTCGGCGGCAAGGGCGCGTGCAAGCTCGAGCTTGCGCATCTCGACCTGGGTGAGGTCGCGCGGGCGCTTTGCCGCCTTGTGATCGAGCGCGACGAGTCTGAGGTATTCGACGCAGCGCTCGTCGAGCTCGGTGGCCGAGAGATGCGAGCCCGAGCGGGCCTTGACGGCGTACAGCAACGGAACGCGCAAATTCTCGGCGACCGACAGGCTCGCAAACGGCCGCGGCAGCTGGAACGAGCGCGCGAGGCCCAGCACCGTTCGCTGATGCGCGGGCAGCCCGTCCATCTTGCGCCCGTCGAACGTGACGCTGCCGGCTTCGTTGTGCAGCGTGCCGCAGATGCAATTCACCAGTGTGGATTTCCCCGAGCCGTTCGGGCCGATCAGCCCCAGCCGTTCGCCTGGCGCGACTTCCAGATTGATGCCGTCGAGCGCGACGAAGCCGCCGAAGCGCTTGCTCACCTGCTCGATGTGCAGCAGCGGTTCGGTCATGGCCGCCCTCGCCGCATCAAATCTTGAACCAGCCCGACCAGCCCGTTCGGCGCGATGATGACGAAGAGCACCAGCAGCACGCCGACGATCAGCACGTTGACGGCAGACGAGATCGTCACGGTTGCCACCTGCTGGATGGTGCCGAGCAGGATGGCGCCGATCAGCGGGCCGATCCAGCTCGCCGTTCCGCCGATCATCGGCATCGCGATCGAGTTGACCGCATAGTCGAGCGCAAAAGCCGACTGCGGTTGCAGGTAGCCGATGTAATAGGGAAACGGCGCACCGGCCATGCCCATCAGCGCGCCGGATATCGTGGTCGCGATCAATTTGAGCCGCAGAGTCGGTACGCCTGAGGCCTCGGCCGCGAGCTCATCGTCACGGATGGTGGCGAAGCCGAAACCGAGCCGCGACCGCTCGATGGTGCGCGCCGCGATAATCGCGAGCGCGGCGAGCGTCAGCATCAGCAGGAACAGATATTCGATGTACGGAATCTCGCGTCCCGCGAAAGCGATTGTGTTGGGCCGGATGATATAGGCCCCGCGCGAGCCGCCGACGTAATCCCAGTTGACGATCAGGGTCTGCAGCACCACGGCAAGCGCAAGCGTCGCGATCGCAAAGAACGAACCGCGCAGCCGCAGCGTGAGGTAGCCCATTCCGAAGCCGACGATGCCGGAGACGAGACCGCCGATGACGATCAGCGCCGGAATCGGCATCGGAAACGCCTTGTAGAAGAACACGGTCGAATAGGCGCCGAGCGCGAAAAACGCCGCCGACCCGAAATTCACATAGCCGCAATAGCCGCCGAGGATGTTCCAGGCAGTCGCAAGCACGATGAACTGCAGCACCGTGTAGCCCGCAAAGAACACGTAGTTGTTGGAAACAAGTTGCGCCGCCGCAAAACATGCCGCCGCAACAAGCAGCGTGAGCAGAATGAATGTACGCGACTGCACGATGCTAGCGTCCAAGGATGCCGGCCGGCCGGAACGCCAGCGTGAGGAGAAGAAACCCGAAGGAGACTGCAGGTGCCCAGGAGGGTCCGTAGAACGTCGCCGTGATGCTCTCGACGACGCCCAGCAGCAGCGCGGCAATCACCGTGCCCGGCAGGCTCCCGAGGCCGCCCAGCACGCAGATCGCGAACACACGCCCGATGTACTCCCGCCCGACCGAGGGCTCGACCGGCTGGATGATGATCAGGAAGGCGCCCGCCATCGCGGCCGTCGCAATCGAAATTCCGAACGCGATCCGTTTGATGCGAATGGGGTTGGCCGCCATCAGGCTCAGCGCGCCCTGATCCTGCGCCACTGCCATGATGGCGCGCCCGACGTAGGTGCGGCCGAGGTAAAGCTGCAGCGCGGCGAACATGCCGAGCGCCAGCACGCACGGAATCAGCATGCGAAACGGCAGGTCGATGAATGCGAAGTGCGCCGCCGGCCCGATGTAAGGTGCCTCGACATAGCGATAGTCGACGCCGAACACGAGAATGAGCGCGACCTCGGTGATGAACAGAATGCCGAAGAAGAATGCGAGCCCGCGCAACGCCTCCTGCCCGCGCTTTTCGAAGGAGAGATAGTAGACCTGATAGACCGCCGCCCCGAGCACGAAGAAGACCGGCAGCATCAGCAGGCCGACCAGGACCGGATCGAGGCCAAAGGACGCGTTGATGATGTAGGCGAGGTACGACCCCAGAATGATGAATGCCGGATGCGCGATGTTCACGATGTCGAGCATGCCGAAGGCAATCGAAATGCCGACCGTGACGGCGATGTAAAAGCCGCCGAGCAGCACGCCCGCGATGATGGCGTTGATGAGAAGCTCGAAGGGGAAATCCATCGAGGTCCCGGACGATTACGTGTATCGGGAGCGCGGCGCCGCGCGACGAACGGTCAGTTCGGCCATTTGCTCCCCCCGAGCCCAAATCTTTGTTGTCGGCTCTTCTAGCATGCTTGCCCGCGCATGCCAGTGCGCAATTCGCTGCTTCGGCCGCTCGATCTCGCGCCGCTAGGTCAATCTACGCCTTTGATGTGCCGCTTCCTGATCCGCCGCACGATCCACCAGACCAGCAACACCGCAACCGGCACGAATGCCCCGGTCACAAGCGAAGGATCGACGCGCAGCAGTCCGGTATCATGGGCACCCTTCACCAGGTATCCGAACAGCCCGACCACGTAGTAGCTGATCGCCGCCGTCGAGAGCCCTTCGACGGTCGCCTGCAACATGAGCTGCAGCCGGGTGCGCTCGTTCATGGAGCGCAGCACGTCGCGATTCTGCTGTTCGACCTCCACGTCGACGCGCGTCCGCAGGAGGTTCGCGGCGCGCGCGAGCTTGTCGGCAAGATCCGCCTGCCGGCTTTCGAGCGTCGCGCAGGTGCGCATCGCCGGCGCCATGCGCCGCGCCAGGAAGGAGGACCAGGTGGGCAACCCGCCAACCTTGCGCTCGCCGATGGTCTCCAGCCGAAGATGCACGATCTGGTCGTAAGCGCGGCTCGCCCCGAAGCGGAATTGGCTTGCGGCCGCGCCCGCCTCGAGCTCGGCGGCGAGTGCGCTCAGTTCGTCGAGCAATGACTGATTGGTCTCGAGCCCTTTGGCGCCGCGTGAGGCCGCTGTGACCTCGGCAAGCCGCCTTTCGATGCGGGCAACCGAGGGCGCGAGGCGCTGTGCCTCGGGCAGACCGAGCAGAGCGAACGTACGGTAGGTCTCCATTTCGAGCACGCGCTGGGTGAGCGCGCCCGCGCGCTCTGCGCCAAGCCCGCGATCCACGATCAGGATACGGATGAAACCGGCTGGATCGGGTTGAAAATCGGTGGCGTAGAGCGCCGCGCCATCGGAATTCTCGGCAGCCACAAGGCTGGCGCGGTCGAACAGGACCTCCGGCGCGATCTTTGTATCGGCTACCAGATGCAGATCGATCGCGACAAGCAGCGGGCCGGGCTGCGGCAGGAGGGCCATCGGTGCCGCGAGGGTTGCGGCGGGCGGATGAAAGACGCCGTCCGGCTCGCTCGGCAATTCCCAGGTATAGGTCGTGAACTCCGAATGCTGCTCCCAGCGCAGCGCGGTCGCGCCGAACACGACACGATGATGGTTGCCGGCAGGCTGCGGTGTCGCAAGGCCGCGTCCCGTGCAAAAGGCAACGAGCGCGGCGCGGTCCGCATCGGCTCGTTCGCCCGCCGTGTCGAAGGCAAAGTGCAGGACACGGCGCGGCGTATCGATCGGCGTGAACGGGCGGGCGTGGACCTCCCCAAGGACCGCCGCGCGCAACAGATGCGCGGCAAGGCGCTCCGTTCCAATGGTCACGTCGGTGGTCATGCGGGAGCGGTGACATGGGCCCGCCGCTTTGACAAGCGAGGCCGCGCTCCGCGTAAAAAGGACGCCGCGCGGTTTTTCGGCGCGGCGTTGTTCGCGAAGAAGAGCTTAGCCGCTTACTTGGCCTTTTCGTACGGATAGATGATGTCGCCGGTCTTCAACTCGGCTGGCGTGAGCACGGTTTGATAATTCATGCCCTTCCAATTCTCGCCTTCCTTGATGTCGTGATACTGCACTTGCATCATGCCGGACTTGGTCCACTCGCCTTTCGGTCCGTAGCTCCAGTTACCCATGATCGTCTTGTGCTCGGTCTTGCGCAGCCAGTCGGCGATCTTGTCATCATTGACGCTGTTGGTCGCTTTGATCCCTTCTCCCAGCATCTTGATATAGGCATAGCCCCACCCGCCCAGATAATAGCCAAGCGGATCGACGCCCTCTGCGCCCGCACGGGCCTGATACTTTTTGAAGAACTCGGCCGCCGGCGCCATCATCTTGTCGGACGGCACCCAGGTCTCGTAGTTCACGATGCCGTTGAGCTTCGCGCCGAGACGTTGCTTGAACACCGTCGCCTGCAGGCCGACCATCGCGCCGCCGATCAGCTTCGGCTTGTAATTCAGCTCATTCACGGCCTGGACGATACCGACCGACGAGAGCGGATACGAGCAGATGATAACGATGTCGGCATTTGCGGCCTGGATCGCACGCACGATCGGCGTGAAGTCGGTGGTCGCGGGCGGATAGGTCTTGTCGTAAGCCAGCTTGAGATTGAACTTCTTGGTGTTCTCACGCGCACCTTCGCAGGCGTTACGCGAGAACTCTGCATCCTCGGCAGCGAGCGCAACCGTCGTCGGCTTCGGATTCTGCTTCAGGGCGATTTCGAACACGCCTTCGGTAAACGAAGCCTTCGTGTCCGGCCCGGTCGGCAGCACTGAGAAATATTTCGGGTATTTGAACTCGGCGTTCACGTCGAGCGCGAACAGCGAGATGTAAGTCTTGTTTTTCTGCATGACGACCGGCATCGCCGGCGCGTTCATGTTGGTCGCGTAACCACCGACGATCAGCTCGACTTTGTCGACGTCGAGCAGCTTGGTGTAGATGCCCGGCACGGTCGAGGGATTGCTCTGGTCATCATAGTAGATGAGCTTCACCGGGCGTCCGAGCAGACCGCCCGCCGCGTTAGTCTCCTCCTCCCAGATCTTCATGCCGAGCAGCGCCTGCTTGCCATTGGCGGCGAGCGGGCCGGTCAGCGACATGCCGAATCCGATCTTGATCGGCTCGCCGCCTTGCGCGGACGCAACCGTCGGCAGCGAAGCAAGTGCGGTCACGCCGATCAGGCCCGCCGCCACGCGCAGCAAATGTCGTCGAAGCATCATCATGTTCCTCCCGCTAGCCAATGTTTTGCCGGTATTTTTGCCCGATCGAAGGCACCGAGCCAAGTGCCGAGTTAAGGCCATTGGTCTAAATCGCGACAATTGGCCGCTTTTTTTCGCGCATGGTGAAACGGCCCACCCAAGTGGGACGCATATCTGCCCCCATGCCGCCCCCTATCGACGCGCCGACGTCGCGTGATAATCGCAACGCCCCGGATCGTTTTGGCTTCCCCGAGGTTAGCTGCAGATGAATATTCAAGACCGAGCGAATACCTTCGATTTGAACAAATATGGCGTCGGCCAACCGGTGCGCCGCACCGAGGACCCCGTGCTGGTGCAGGGGCAGGGCCGCTACACCGACGATGTCAACATGGCGGGGCAGGCCTATGCGGTGTTCGTGCGCAGCCGTCACGGGCATGGGGTCATCAAGAGGATCGACACTGCCGCCGCAAAAGCCATGCCGGGGGTGCTCGCGGTCTACACCGGCGCGGACCTCTCAGCTTACGGGACGATGAAGTGCGCGGTGCCGTTCAAGAATCGCGACGGCAGCGAGATGAAGAAGCCGAAGCGCATCTCGCTGATGACCGACAAGGTGCGCTTTGTCGGCGACCCGATCGCGGTAGTCGTTGCCGAGACGCTTGCGCAGGCGAAGGACGCCGCCGAGGCGGTCGACGTGGACATCGAGCCGTTGCCGAGCGTCACGCGCGCGAGCGAGGCCGCAAAGCCGGGCGCGCCGCAGCTTTATGATGACGTACCGGGCAACGTGGCACTGGATTATCTCTACGGCGATCCCGCCAAGGTGGCGGAAGCGTTCTCTGCTGCTGCCCACGTCACCAAGCTGAACCTGGTCAACAGCCGCGTCGTCGTCAGCGCGATGGAGCCGCGCGCGGCGCTCGCATCATTCGACAAGGCCAGCGGCCGCTACACGATGAATATCGGGTGCCAGGGCGCCTTCGGCATGAAGGGCCAGCTCGTCGATATTCTCGGCGTGACGCCCGACAAGGTTCACGTGTTGGTCGGCAACGTCGGCGGTTCGTTCGGCATGAAGGCCGCGGTCTATCCCGAATACGTGCCGATCCTGCATGCCGCGAGGGAACTGGGCCGGCCGGTCAAGTGGACCGCGGACCGCTTCGAGAGCTTCGTCTCGGATCACCACGGCCGCGACCACGAATTCGCGGGTGAGCTTGCGCTCGACGCGAAAGGCAAAATCCTTGCCGCACGCTTTACCGGCTACGGCAACACCGGCGCCTATCTCGGACCAGTGTCGCCGCTGATGTCGACCCTCAACATCGTCAAGAACGCGGTGAGCGTCTATCGCATTCCGCTGATCGAGGTCTCGACCAAGGTGGTGTTCACCAACACGGTTCTGGTCTCGGCCTATCGCGGCGCCGGCCGTCCCGAGGGCAATTTCTACATGGAGCGGCTGATCGACCGGGCGGCCGACGAGATGAAGATCGACCGGCTGTCGCTGCGCAAGCGCAACCACATTCGGCCGAGCGAGATTCCCTACGCGGCCTCCTCCGGCATGAAATACGACAGTGGCGATTTCCCGGCCGTGTTCGAGCGCGCGGTCGAAGTCGCCGACGTCAAAGCCTTCAAGGAGCGCAAGCGCGAGTCAAAGAAGCGCGGCAAGCTTCGCGGGCTCGGCATCGGCAGCTATCTGGAGGTGACCGCGCCCCCGAACAAGGAAATGGGCGGCATCCGCTTCGAGCCGAACGGCGATGTCACCATCATCACCGGCACGCTCGATTACGGACAGGGCCATGCGGCGCCCTTCGCCCAAGTGCTGACCGACAAGCTCGGCGTTCCCTTCGAGCGCATCAAGCTGTTGCAGGGCGACAGCGACGAGTTGCTCGCAGGCGGCGGCACCGGCGGGTCGCGCTCGATGTATGCAAGCGGCACCGCGATCCTCGAAGGTGCGGATGAAGTCATCAAGAAGGGCAAGCAGGTCGCGGGCTTCGTGCTGGAAGCTTCTGCCGGCGACATCGAATTCGGCAACGGCCGCTTCACTATCGCCGGCACCGACCGCTCGATCGGCATCATGGAGCTCGCCGGGAAACTGCAGTCGGGCCTAAAGGTGCCGGAAGGCGTGCCGAACTCGCTGTCCGTCAAGCACGTCGCCAACGAGCCGATCCCGTCGGTGTTTCCGAACGGCTGCCACGTCGCCGAGGTCGAGGTCGACCCGGACACCGGCACGGTCGAGATCGTGAAATACAATTCGGTCAACGACTTCGGCACCATCATCAATCCGCTGCTGGTGGAGGGCCAGGTGCACGGCGGCGTGGTGCAGGGCATCGGCCAGGCCATCATGGAGAAGACCGCGTACGACGCGGATGGGCAGCTCCTGACCGGCTCGTACATGGACTATGCGATGCCACGCGCGGGCGACATGCCGGAGATCGGTTTCGAGAGCCATCCGGTGCCGGCGAAGCTTAACCCGCTCGGCGTCAAGGGATGCGGCGAGGCGGGTTGCGCGGGTGCGCTCACTTCGGTGATGAACGCCATCGTCAACGCGCTCTCGGATTACGGCGTGACGAACATCGAGATGCCGGCGACACCCGAGCGCGTCTGGAAAACCATCCAGGACGCGAAGGCGCAGCATACGATGTGACGCTGCGCCGCCCCGAATGTGGCGGCGGGTGGTGCGGGCGCGCAACTGTTCCCAGCGAAATTGTGGGCAGCTTGATTAAGGCAGCCGCGCGCCTGTCGACGCATGTTAGCTTTCGCTCAGACACAACAAGCCGGAGGCGCCTGTGCGTTCACCCCGATTCGGACTTTTCGCGGCCATTGGACTTGTCGGCCTGGGAGTTACGCTCGTTTCGATGCCCGCCTATGCCCAACAGCAGCAGCAATATCAGGACCCCATGCGCGCCAAAGGCGACAAGGCATGCAACGGCGACGCCAAAAAGATCTGCTCGAAGTTCTTTGGCCAGGGCGATATGGCGATGCTGTCGTGCTTCCAGCAGAACGCTCCGCGGCTGAGCCGGTCGTGTCACTCGTTCCTGGTCGAGGTGGGACAGCTCCAGCGCTGAGCCCTTTGTCCGGCGCTAGAGGCCGAGCGTCGCCTCGGCCCAGTGCAGCACCGTTGGGCTGCCGAGGAACGCGAGCACGGCCGGCTCGATTTCCGCAGCCCGGCCCGGCGCCACGACAGCCGTAGCGACGATTGCGTCGCAGCGGTCGTTGAAGCCGACCGAGAGCGCCGACGCCTTGGGGCCCCTGGGCCCCTCGGCATTGAAGACGCGGCTGCGCCCCTTCATCCAGGCAATTGTAATCGGCCGCCCCGGCGCCTGCGCAGTCGTCCGGCTGCCGATCAGGTCGAAATCGCTGATGCGGTCGAGCTCCTCGTCATCGGCGACGCCGGTGGAGCAATTGCAGAAGCCGATCTTGGCGCGGACGTAGACGGCGATCTGCGTGCCGCAATCTGCGGCCTTGCAGGAGAAGGCTTTGCCCTTGCCCCACTGGTCGATCGGGAACGGCCACGGGACTTCGGTCCAGACCGGTTCGGGCGAAGCCGCAAGCGCGCGGGGCGCGCCGGCAAAGAGCCAGCCATCCGCAAGGACACCCGCCACGAGCGCTGCCGCAATCGCCAGACGTCTCGTCCTACTTTTCCAGGAGCACCGCATCGCTCTTCCGCGCAACTTTGATCAACCCGCACAGCGCGGGATGTCGGGATATGAAATTCAGGCCTGCTCAATCCTTTCACGATCAATATTGCCCGTCCACGGCCATCTGCCGCGTTGAACGGATGCACGGTTCTGGCCTAGCCTTCTGAATCGAAGCGGGCACAGTCCCGCGCGCGTCAACACGTACAGATGGGGAAACGATATGAGCCATCCGAAATGGTCGCGCCGCCGTGCGATCAAGGCCGCTATTGGGGCGGGCGTCGCGATGCCCGCGCTCCTACGGGCTCGCTCCGCACTCGCCGCCTACCCGGAGCGCCCGGTCAAGATCGTGGTCGCGAATACACCGGGCGGCCCCTCCGACATCACCGGCCGGATCGTCGCGGCCGCTCTTCAGCAATCGACCGGCAAGAATTTCATCATCGAGAACATCGGCGGCGCAGGCGGCAATATCGGGATGGGGAATGCCGCGCGCGCCGAACCGGACGGCTACACCATTCTGCTCGCAACCAACGCGTATTCGATCAATGCCAGCCTCTACAGCAAGACTCCCTACGACGCGCATCACGACTTCGTCGGCGTGAGCGAGCTCGCGACCTCGCCGAACACGTTCGTGGTCCGGTCCGAACTGCCGGCCAAGACGATCAAGGAATTCATCGCGCTCGCCAAGGCCGAGCCCGATAAATTCAACGTCGCAACGCCGCCGATCGGCACATCGCCGCAAATCCAGGCTGAGGTCCTGAAACTCCGCGCGGGGCTGCCGAAGCTTGCCGGCATCGTCTACAAAGGCGGCGGCGATGCGATCCAGTCACTGATCAGCGGCACGACGCAGCTCTCGTCCGGCTCGCTGCCGCCCGCGGCGCCGCACATCAAGGCGGGCTTGCTGCGGTGCCTTGCCGTCACGGGCGAGGCTCGCTGGCCCGATCTGCCGGACGTTCCAACCATGCAGGAAGAGGGCTTCAAGGATTTCGTATTTGCCACCGACATGGTGCTGCTCGCGCCGGCCAAGACGCCGCCGGACATCGTGAAATGGCTGGAGGCCGAGACCCTGAAAATTCTCTCGACGCCGGAGATGAAGGACAAGCTCTACAAGGCCGGTTTCCTGGTGCGCCCGAAGGGCGCGGATGCCGCCTGGGCCCGCGTCACCAAGGAGATCGACACGTTCAAGGGCATCATCGAGCAGGCCGGGATACAGAAGCTGTAATAACGCTGCCGCTAGCGCAGCTAGCCCTCACACCTTCAGCTCGATCAGCGTCGTCTCCTCGAGCCTGCGTCCGAACCACGCATTGATGCCGGCGGTGCGCTTGGCGATGTAGACCGGCTCGTCGTTTTCCAGCCGCATCGGCACATCGTGACCGGGGACGAGGATCGAGCCCGGCTTCTTGCGCCACAGATCCCAGATGCGCTCCATGGTGCGGCGCGAGTCTCCCGCGTTCATCGTCATGTCGGCCGTGAGCGACAGCATCTCGGCGCGGTTCTTGGCGGCGTCACCTGAGAAGATCACGTCGCGCTCGCCGCCATTGAGCACATAGACGAGATGGCCGGGCGTGTGGCCAGGCCCCGCATAGGCGGTCAGCCCGGGGAGTACCTCCTCGGCAATTTCGACATTGTGCAGCTGCTTCGAGATCGCGAGCTCGCGCACATAGAATTCCGGAATGGTGTGGTGGCCGAGCGGCTGCTTCACCGCCCATTCGAGCTCCTGCTTGCCGATCAGGATGCGCGAGGAAGAAAACATCGGCCAGTTGATCGAGTGGTCGTAATGCGCGTGGGTCAGGATCACGTCGGTGACGTCCCCGGGTGAGAGCCCGTGCGCCGAGAGCCGCTCGGCGATGACGCGGCGCATGCCGAAATTACCCGAGTCGACTAGCACCACCCTGCCCTGCCCGCGCACCAGCGCGACCGTGCTCCAGCCAAGGCCGCCGTGACACACGGTCTTGCCGGGGAAGCCCTGCACCAGGATGTCGATCGAGAAGCTGCCGACGCGGATGCCTGCGTCCTCGATCTGCGCGCGCAGCAGGGTGTCGCTGTCCATTGCATCCTCCGGCAATTTGGCGGATCGAGGCCTCGTCCTATAATGCCGAAAACACGCGGGCAGGGAAACGCCGATGGTCACCTACAACGCCGCGGTCGACATGGTCGACCGGAATGTCGCGGAAGGGCGCGGCGGCAAGGTCGCCTTCAGCGATCCGGCGCGGCGCATCACCTATGGCGAGCTCGCGGACAGCGTCGAGCGGGTCGGACCGATGCTCGAAAAGCTCGGGCTGCAGCGTGAAGACCGCCTCGCAATGATCATGCTCGACACGGTCGATTTCCCGGTCCTGTTCTGGGGCGCGATCCGCGCCGGCGTCATTCCAATCCCGCTCAACACGCTGCTGCCGGTCGAGCAGTTCCGTTACATCCTGCAGGATTCGCGCGCCAAGGCACTCTTCGTCTCGGCGCCATTCCTTAAAGCCGCAGAGAGCGCGGCCGACGGAATCTCGACATTGAAGCAACTGATCGTGGTCGATGACGGGGCCGCGCAGCATCCGGATTTCGCCGCAAAG
>Ga0310810_10000608_pt1 | contig 36022 bp, 30 predicted proteins | sample NCmetagenome_FD_207641 | JGI IMG/M metagenome (GOLD analysis project Ga0310810, IMG submission 207641) | Soil microbial communities from experimental microcosm in Duke University, North Carolina, United States - NC | ecosystem: Engineered > Artificial ecosystem > Soil microcosm > Unclassified ...
CCGCCGGATCAATTTGTCGCTTACACGCCGGCCCCCTTTACGTTCATGCATGACGGCGTACCCCAGACATGCGTTGCAAGATTGCCCGTGGGCTCGGATGAATTCGAGGCAGAACGGATCGAAGCGACCGTCAACAAGACGTTCCTGTTTCACTTCGAAATGCCCCACCAGGAAGAAGAGGTCATTACGCATGAATTGCTGGAGCCGCCGGAAGGAATGACGATCGGAAGGCTGACCGGCATCATCAAATGGCGGCCGAAAAACGCTCAGCTCGGCAATCACCGCATCGTCGTGCGGCATGCCTATCGCGGTCTCACCCCGCACATCGACCGTTTCATTTTGCGCGTGAATAAAGGCGGCGGCTAGCCGTCGGGGCCGCGGGTCCGTACGAGAAATCCGAATGCGCTACGGGCCGGTCGCCCGCTGCGACGTAACGCTACGACGCCACGATCACCGAGGCCTGGATCGGCCCGCGCGTGCGCAGCACTTCGAGCGAGATTTCCTCGCCGTGACGGCTGACCTTCAGGTCCGCCGCGGAACCGCCGACCTGCAGGTTGCGCAGCACCACCTCGTCGAGGAATTGGGGCAGGCGCGGGTTGCGCAGGAAAATCTCGTGCGAGTCCGGGCGGAACTCGAGCCCGAGCAGCCCCTCGATCAGCGAGAACACCGTGGCGCTTGCCCAGGCCTGCGGCGCGCAGGCGACCGGATAGAGCGTCGGGCCGCGCCGGCGCTCGCGCTGGAAGCCGCAGAAGAGTTCCGGCAATCGCCGCTGATCCATGTAGGTCGCGGCCTCGAACAGGCCGCGCGTGATCTGCGCGACCGGGCGCTTCAAGCCATAGCGCGCAAGACCGAGCGCGATGAGCGCGTTGTCGTGCGGCCAGATCGAGCCGTTGTGATACGACATCGGATTGTAGCGCGGCTCGCCGCGCGCCACGGTGCGGATGCCCCAGCCCGAGAAGAAGCGCGGATTGATGAGCCCGTCGGCAATCAGCGAGGCGCGATCGGGGCGCGCGATCCCGGAGAAGAGCACCTGGCCGGCATTCGAGGTGCGCACGCGGCACGGCTGCTTGTCACCGTCGAGCGCGAGCGCGTAGGTCTCGATCTCCGGGCACCAGAACGCCTCCTCGAAACGCTCGGCGAGCCGCGCCGCGTCCGCTTCGAGCTTGCGCGCCAGGTCGATCTTGCCGAGCCGCGCGGCGCAGCGCGCGGCGAGCCGCTTCGCCGCGAACACGTAACCCTGCACCTCGGCAAGCGCGATCGGGCCCTCCGCCATGCGGCCGTCGGCATGGAAGATCGCGTCGTGCGAGTCCTTCCAGCCCTGGTTCGCCAGGCCCTTGTCGGTCTGGCGGAAGTATTCGACGAAGCCATCCTTGTCGCGATCGCCGGGCCCATCGATCCAGGCGAGCGCCGCCTCGATCGCGGGCCACAGATCGCGCAGCGTTGCCTCGTCCTTGGTCCGCTCGACGTAGAGGCCCGCGAGCATGACGAAGAGCGGGGTTGAATCGACGCTGCCGTAGTAGAGCGCGAACGGCACTTCGCCGAGCGCCGCCATCTCGCCGGCGCGCATCTCGTGCAGGATCTTGCCAGGCTCGGCATCGGAGGCGGGATCGGTCGTCTTCGCCTGCAGCGCCGCGAGGCGGCGCAGCACGCCGCGCGCCATGCCGGGATTGCACCACAGAAGCTGCAGCGCCGTGATGATCCCGTCGCGCCCGAAGGTCGTCGAGTACCAGGGGATGCCGGCGTAAGGGTAGACGCCCTGCGGCGTCTGGGTCACAAGCATTGCGAGATCGGCAGCCGAACGGCAGAGGATCTCGTTGAACAGTTCGCTCGAGGTCTCGACGGTCGCGATGTCGCGCGTTCCCGCGCGCAACTCGCGATGCGCGGCAAGCAGACCGCGCAGGAACGGCGCCGGGCGATGCGCGCGCTCCGCGTTGCAGGTCACGCTAAGGAAAATCGGCTTCGACTCGCCAGGCGCAAGCACGATCCGATACGACACCCGGCTGGTCGAGATGTCGTTCGGCGCCGGATCGAAGCTGAGCTGCGTGCGCCGCGTCACGTTGTCGAGGCCCTGATAGGACAACAGCACCTGGTCGGCCGCCTCGACGCTGCGCGAGACCGTTCCGCGCCGCGGCCGCTGCAGGCCACGCACCTCGAACAGGTCAGCGAAATCGCTGTCGAAGGAGAGTGCAATCTGCAGCGCAAGCGGCCGGTCGCCGTGATTGCGCACCGCGAGGCGCTGATAGGCAGTGCCTTTCCAGAGGAACATCGCGCGCGCGATATGCACGATGTCCTTCTGCAGCACGATTTGCGTGCCGCCGGCGTCATAGTAGTCCGGATTGGTGAGATCGACCGCGAGCAGCGTGTTGTCGTCGCGCACGTTGGAGCCGAGCAGCAGCGGCTGCGCACCGTTCAGGCTGAGCTCGAGATGCGAGAGAAAGCGCGTATCGGCGTGATAGAGCCCGTCGGTTCCGCCCGCCGTCGCGCCGATATCGCCGAAACTGTCGGTCACCACGAAGGTGTCGCCGTGCTTGAGTGCGCGGCGCGGACGCGAGGCGGGTGCCGTCGCCAGCACCTGGAATGCGGATTCAGCCGGAGAAACCACGTCTTCGGCCTTCATCTTCAGCGCAGGCTGAGCGAGCATTGAAACCTCGCCTTCGGCATTGGGCCGCGACGGCTGGGACGAAATCGAACCGCGCGGACGACATGTCCGCCCAGACGGCAACGCGTTACGGGTTAGCGCGAGGACTAGCTTCAAATTTGGCGATTATGTGAATCCGCGCAATGGCGGCGCGTGAAATTGTGAATATCATCAACGCCGCCGGGGAGTTCCCGTCGCGGCCAGCAAAAACGCGCCGGGATTGCTCCCGGCGCGTCCTTCAGAAGCAGCCTCGCTAGTGGTGGTGGAACGGGATGGGCGTCGGCGCCTTCTTCAGCAAGGTGACCTCCACGGTCGTCATCATGCCGCGGTCCTCGTGCGCCAGGATATGGCAGTGGAGCACGTAGTAACCCGGATAATCGACGAAGCGGCTGCGCATCTTGAAGTAGCCCGGGATCAGCGGACCATTGTTCGGCGCCTGGATGCCAGACGGAATCGGGAAGACGTCCCACCAGATGTGCGGCGGCGGTGGGGGTAGCGGAGTTGGCGATGGCGGGGGCGGACAGGGCTTCCACGTGCTCTCATCATTCGGATTCAGGAAGCACTGGCCGGGGACAAGGTTCTGGTCGGTAAAGACGTATTTTGGAAGCGTCTTCGGTTGTCCCGCCGCCGTGTTGGGATTGGGGATGGTGTCGTTCGGACTGAATATCTCCACGATCTGGAACGGATTGATGTGGATGTGGAACGGATGCGAAATCCCAATCGTCGCATTCTGGATCTTCCACTCCTCCACGGTGTTGAGCAGGACCTGCTGGGCATTATCGAAGCCATCGAACTTGTGGCCATTGATGGTGTGCGAGGACGGGAACGGTCCCGTTGTCGCGAACGTGATCGTGCGCGAGCCCTGCACCTCGGAGTCGGCGATGTCGCCGAGGAAGGCGGGCTGCGTCGGCGCCGTCGGGATGAACTGCGACGCATTGCCGGTGACGGGCTGCTGGCCCGCCTTAACGCGCACCCACAACAGCGTGACCGGATAGGCGGTCGCGAGATCGGACGGATCGACGTCGTGCTGCACGACGACCGGGAACAGCGCGGCTGGCGTCGTGGGCGCCTGTATCAGCAGGTCGGTCCGGTTGCCCGCAGCCATCAGGAACGGCTTGTTCTGGCTTGACTGGTAGTTCTGGTCAGCGAACTGCACACCATCCTGCGCAATCCGGCGCCAGTTGAACCCCGGCGGCGGACCAAGGAAGAAGGCGCCGCTGCGCCCCGCCGTATTCGCGATGCGCCACATCTGCACTTCGCCCGGCTTCATGTCGATGACCGGCTGCATGCGGCCATTGACGGAGAAGTCAGGCCCCTTGTCGGCGTTGCCGCCTTTGCTCGGCCCCCCGAAACCACGCATCAGGTTTGGCGAGACGCCGAGCTGGTTGAGCACGATCACCGGCTGGCGTTGCGTCCAGCCCGGGCCGTACCACTCGTTGAGCTTGTCGTCGTAGGTCGGCCCCTCGATGATGAAGACGCCGGTCATGCCGTTCGCGACATTGATCGCGGTCGAGCCATGCTTGTGCGCGTGATACCAGTGCGTGCCGGGCGACTGGCCCATCTTGACCGGGCCCGCCGACACCGGCTCCGCCGCATCCTTGTAGGGGACCTGATAGCAGTAGGGATACGCGCCGATATAGTACTGCGGCCAGAGGTTCTGTTTCAGTTGCTCCTGGTCGAGCGGCCACAGCGGCTTCAGGTCGGGATTGTCCTTGTCGTAGTCCTGCAGCAGCTTGGCCTGCTGGCCGGTCCAGGTATTCGGATTCGGATTGCCGCTGCCCGGCGGATAGTCCCAGGGCCCGAGCGGCGCGTCGTTCCAGGAGAGCGGCCACTCGAGCAGCGGTTTGCCCTTGAGCTGCTCGTAACAGGCCTTGAAGAAATCGTTGAACTGCTTTGCGAAGGTCTTCTCGGTGATCGTCGACTTGCCGTTCACGATCGGCGACGGACGCACCTCCAGAAACACGTTGTCGCCGGTGCTGTTCGGATTGGTGTGCGTGCCGTGGAAATGGATGTTGCCGGTGCTCGATCCGTGGAAGCAATCGGGGAACGCATCGTTGGACTGGGCCGGATAGCCCGCCGTGCTGGTGTCGCAGCCGATTCCGGTCTTCTTCTCTCCCTGATCGATCGAACCGAAGAACTGGTTGGGATTGATGTCGTTGACGAAGGTCAGCTGCACAATGTCGCCGACACGGGCGCGCAGGACAGGGCCGGGCATCGGGTCGCCGACCCGGTTCGGCGGCACCAGCGGCATCGGGGGCTGCGCATTGAGCCCGCGGAAGACGCGCACGGTCTGCTGGCGGCACACGAAATAGAGTCCGGGCTTGCCGGGCGAATTGTTGAAGCCGGTCGGCTCGCGGAACACGATGCGCTGCTTCTCGTTCGCGAGCAGGATCGTGCCGCGCAGGATGCTCCCGGCGCCCGCGATGCCGCTGGTCCGTTGCGCGGCGATTTCAGGAATCTTCGGCAGAGGCTGGCCGAGCGGCAGGCAGTCGAGCGTGCCGCTCTGGGCGAACGCCGCCTGCGGAAGCGTCAATCCGAGCGCCGCGGCTGCAAGCCATCGCGCGGCAGATGTCGCGTTGAATTGGACCATGTGCCCTCCTCGAACTGTTCAGGAACTCGCGGCGCCGCATGCGCCTCATCACGCACGAAAACTTGAGTCGCCGTTTCAGCCGCCAATTGACGGAACGTTCAGCGTCCGCGGGATCGCCGCCACGATGATCTGCCCGCGCACCTTGGTGGGATTCCCCTTCGCGTCGATCAGGCAATAGAAAATGACGTTGCCGATTTTCGGCATCACGACGTTGTAGGCCGGCGACGACGAACGGTTGGGCGGAACCATGTTCGTGATGAAGAGCGGAGGAAACGCCGGCTTTGGCGGTGCCTGCTGTTGCGGCGGCGGCGGAGCGGGCGGCGGTGTCTTGCCGCCGACCGCCAGCAAGTTTCCGCTCTGGTCGGTCGGCCAGGGCTGATACGACTGGCCCGACTCGTTATTCCAGCTCACGAGGTCGTCGATCTGCGCGTCGAGGGGATCGCCCGGCAGGGCACCCACCAGATCAGGAACCAGAACGACGGGGCGACCGGCAATTTGGCTCGGGTTCGGAACGATCCTGATCGACCAATCGGGCATGATGCGGCTCCATCGGAATTCGCACCGAGTGTGGCAAAACAGCCTGTGATAGTCGAGCAGAAATTCGACCAAAGCGCGTATTTTGCGCCTGCCGAAATTCACATCGTCAGGCGTGGATCAGCGTGCCGACCGCCTCCCCGGCGAGTGCGCGGGTGAGATTGCCGCGCTTAAGCCCATTCACGATGCGAATGCTTTTGGCGAGCCGTGCGCGGGGAAGCAGATCCAGGATCACCGGCTCGATCGGCAGTGTGGGCAATGCCATGCGCTTGAGCTTACCGGCGTCGATCTCGGGGATGAGCTTTGCGCCCGGATTTTCCTTCGGATCGGCGTCGTAGACGCCGTCCACATCCTTCACCAGGATGATCGAGCGCGCGCCGAACACCTCGCCGACCAGATAGGAGCCGGCATCGCTCCCATGTGGCGGGATTTTCCCGATCGCCGGCGGATGCTCCCACAGATCATAGGGCGGGATGCCGTTGAAGACCGCACCGCGCGCCGCCGCCAGCATTGCGGGCAGCAACTGCACGATGAATGGCGCTTCGAGATAGACAAAGCCGTGGCTCGCGAGCAGGCATGAGACCATGTAGGCGTTCTGCGCCGAGGATTTCGCCGCGAGCGTCGCGAGCGCGCCGGTCGGCAGCCCGAGATCGAGCCCGACCGAGAGGATGTGCCGCGCGCGCACGCCCGGCCCCACCCCGACCACCTGCGTGTGATCGTCCTGGTTGGCGACGATCTCCTCGAGCAGCGGCAACACGGCCGAATGCCCGCGGTCCATGATCGAAAGCCCGCCGATCTGCACCACGTTGAGCGCGGGCAGAATGGGACGCACCTCCGACTCGGTGCCGGCGATCACCTTCTTGTCGATCAGCGACTCGCGCATCAGGCGCGAGACAACATGCTGCGCGCCATCGTTCATGCGCGTCCTCCCGCTGCCTCGTTGTAGATGATGGTGCCGACCGGCTCGCCGTCGAGCGCGGCCGTGAGCTGGCCCGGCTTCAAACCATTGACGAACTGGATTTCGCGGATGTGGCGCGCATTGAGCATCAGGTCGAGCACGGCGCGCTCGACCACCAGATCGTCGAGGTCGCGCGCCAGCAGCTCCTGCACGCTGATGCGCGCGATGTGTTTTGCGTCGCGGTCCTTCTTGGGATCGGCGGTGTAGAGGCCGTCCTCATCCTTCACGTAGATCATGCGCCGCGCGCCGAACACCTCGGCGATCAGGAAACAGCCCGTGTCGGTGCGTTGCGGCGGGATGCGGCCGACATCCGGGTTCTGCTCCCACAGCTTGTAGGGCGGCATGCCCTGGCAGATCACCGCGCCGCGCTCCATCAGGTAATGCGGCAGCGAGGCAAAGCCCTCGGGCTCGAGGAATGCGATGCCGTGCTCGGCGAGCAGGTATTGCAGCATCTGGGCGTTCTGCCAGGCGACCGCAGTGCCGAGCACGGTGAGAACGCCGACCGGGAGACCGAGATCGATCGCAAGGCTATAGACATGACGCGCGCGCGTGCCGGCGCCGGTGCCGAGGATCATCTTGTGGCGCTTGAGGTTCGCGACGATCTCGCTGACCACGGGACCGACCGCGCTGCGCCCGCGGTCCATGATGCTCTGGCCGCCGATCTTGACCACGTTGACCCACGGCAGGATGGCATGGGTCGGGGTGGCTTCGGTCGCCTTCTGGAGCGCGGCGTCGCTGAGCGAGCCGCTCACCAACCGCTTGCCGAGCTCGGTCAGGAGCCCGTTGTCGGGTGCTTGTGGCATTCAGGGATTCCCATTCTCGAAACGAAAGACTTGAAGTTCGAAGCTGTGCGGCTCGGCGAATTCGCGCGTGAGCGAGCCGAAGGTCGCGACGGCCCAATCGCCGAGTTGGCGCATCACGCGGTCACGGATCGATTGCGGCAGTTGCGCGAAGCGCGCACCGCCGCCGTGCCGGTCCATGAAGCCGCGCGGGGTGCGCGTCGCGCTCCACGCCGCGGCCGTTACGGTGTCCCGGCTCGTCGCATGGGCCGCGAGCCATGCCACGACATCAGCGCGGGCATTTGTGCGGTGTTCTCCGCGGTCTCCGCACGCCGCGAGGATCGTGTCGAGCTGCGCTTTCATGTGCGCGTCTATCCCGTCGGGCGGCATCTGCGTACGGCCGACGACAATCGCGCCGCGCGGTCGCAGCACGCGCCGCGTCTCGGCGATGACCTTGCGCCAGCCGGAAAGCCCGCCGAACACCTGGATCAGCAACACGGCGTCGAACGCCGCATCACGAAATGGAAGCTGTTCGCCATTCGCCTGCACGAGTCGCGCAGCGCGCTCGCGCCGGGTGAATTCGTGCAGCATGCCGGCCGAGAGATCGACGCCGATGTAGTCGTTCCCAGCCGCGATGAACGCAGCGCCGATACGCCCGCTGCCCGCGCCGAGATCGAGCAGGCGCGGACGCGATGCCTTCAGGCTCTTGAGGATGGCGGCGCGAATTGTTTCCGGAACCCCGTCCGGCAGCCGCCGATGGCGATCGAAGCTCGGGGCGACGACGTCATAGGCGTTGAGCAAGGGTCACCGTTCGCACACTCACAACCGGCACTGTTGCAAAACAGCCTTCGATTGTCGAGACGTGTGCCGGGTTTACGCTGTCACCCGCTCCAGTTTCTGCAGGCAGCGCACGATTTTCGGCATCGGCGTATCCGGAAAACTCGTCTTCCAGTTGGTGACGCCGACCTCGCCCACGTAGATGTCGCCCGTGGAGTCGAACGCGAGGCCGTGCGGCGCGAGGAACTTGCCGGTTTGAAGGCCGGGGCCGTCCTCACCGCCGAGACGACCGATCTTCTTGCCCTCGGAGTTCATGATGGTCAGGCGCGGGCCGAGATTCTTGTATTTCAGATTGACCGGCATGCCGGGGCCGAGCTCGCCGACGATGAAATTTGGCTTCTTCCCGCCGCAGCAGCACAGCGCGCAGGGGCGGTGCAGGTTGTTCCACTGGGTCTCGTACTTGCCGTTGCCGTCGAACACCTGCACGCGATGGTTTTCGCGGTCGGCCACGTAAACCCAGCCGTCCTGATCCGTGACGACGTTGTGCACGAGGTTGAACTCGCCCGGATCGGTGCCGGAGGTGCCCCAGCTCTTGATCAGCTTTCCGTCCGGCGTGAACTTGTGCACGCAGGCATTGCCGTAGCCGTCGGACACATAGATATCGCCGCGCGGCGACAGCGCCGTATGGGTGCAGCGGTTGAACGGTTCGCCGCTCATGAAAGCCGCAGGCCGCCCCGGAATGCCGATGGTCATCAGCACCTTTCCTTCCGGGGTGCATTTCTTGACCGTGTGGTCGCCGTCGTCGGTGCAGTAGAGATTGTCGTCGGAATCGATGTGCAGGCCGTGCGCGCGGGGAAACATCCCCTCCCCCCAGCTGCGCAGGAAATTGCCGTCGCGATCGAACACGACCATCGGATGCTCGCCGCGATTGAACACGTAGACGCGGTCCTTGCTGTCGACCGCGACCGCGCCGACATCGGTGAGATTCCAGCCGTCGGGCAGCTTTCCCCAGCCCTCGACCACGCGATAGCGATGCTCGCCCGAGCCAAGTACCACCGACATTCCTGATCCTCCCGTGTTTGCGCGGATCATCGCAAACGCCGCCGCAAAGCACGAGAGGTCCCGTGCATGGCGGCTACGCGCCACCGCATGGCGCATGCGTTGATTCACGCGGCCGCGTGCGCGAACCTGCCGCAAAACGGGGGGAAGGCATGCGAGGCAATCCGGTTCGCGCCAAGCTGCGCAAGGGCGGCACGGTATTCGGCCACATGGCGTTCGAGTTTTTCACGCCGGGCCTCTGCCAGATCATGGCGAATGCCGGCGCAGAGTTCTGCATCTTCGACACCGAGCACTCGGGCGGCGGCATCGAGACGCTGAAGCAACAGGCCGCGTTTGCGCGCGGCACCGGCCTCGTGCCGATGGCGCGCGTGCCGGGCTCGCACTATCACCTGATCGCGCCGGTGCTCGATGCCGGGATGATGGGCATCATGGTGCCCATGGTCGAAACGGCGCAGCAGGCCGCCGACATTGCAAAGTGGTGCCGCTACCGCCCGCAGGGCGTGCGCGGGCTTGCGTTCGGCATGGCGCATGACGACTACGCGGGCGGCGACCACATCAAGGCGATGAAGGAAGCGAACGAGCGCACGCTCGTGATCGCGCTGATCGAAACGGCGGCGGGACTGCAGAACGTCGAGGCCATCATGGCGACCCCCGGCATCGATGTCGGCTGGATCGGCCACTATGACCTGACCAATGCGCTTGGCATCGACGGCGAGTTCGACCATCCGCGCTACAAGGCGGCCGCGAAGGCGCTGGTGCAGGCTTGCGAGCGCAACGGGAAAGTCGCGGGCTTTCTCTGCGGCGATATGAAGACCGGCAGGCAGTATCTCGACTGGGGTTTTCGCGCGCTCGCCTATGGTGTCGACAGCGGCCTCTACCAGGGCGCGCTCAAGGCTGGCATCGATGGACTGCGCGGGCGCAAGGGCTGACCGCACAACCAGAAGAACCCGGTGGCCCGCCGCCCAAGCCGGACTAAGATCAAGCCAACAAACATCGGGAGGAGACCATGGCAATCCGACTTCTCGCGGCCGTCTGCGCCGCACTGTTCGCCCTCGCAACCGCACCGCAGACGGCGAACGCACAGGCGCTCGACCGTATCCTCAAGGACAAGAAGATCCGCATCACCGCGGAAGTCACTTCGCCGCCGTTCGGCATTCTCGACAAGGACAACAAGCCGACCGGCTCCGAGATCGAGACCGCGCGCCAACTCGCGAAGGATCTGGGGGTTGAGCTCGAACTCGTGCAGGTGACCGGCCCGCAGCGCATCCCGGCGCTGCTGTCCGATCGTGCTGACCTCGCCATCTCGTCGCTCTCGATCACGACGGAGCGCGCGAAGTCGGTGATGTTCTCCAGCCCGCACGGCGCGCTCTCGATCGTGATCGGCGCGTTCAAGGGCGTGAACATCAAGAGCGCGGCCGACCTCGCCGGCAAGAAGATCGGCATGACGCGCGCGACACTGGAAGAACAGGTCGTGCCGAAGATCGCGCCTCCGGGCACCAACATCGTGTTCTTCGACGAGCATTCGGCCACCCAGCAGGCGCTGCTCTCCGGTCAGGTCGACGCAATCGGCGGCGCCGCGTTCCTGATCAACGAGATGGCCAAGCGCAATCCCGACAAGGGCATCGAGTCGAAGTTCACCGTGATGACGGCGTTCTACGGCATCGCCGTGAAGCCGGGGAATTACGACCTGCTGCAGTGGGTCAACACCTGGGTGTTCGTGAACAAGCAGAACGGCGTGCTGGCGAAGATCTACAAGGAGCACACCGGCGTCGATCTGGTGGACCTGCCGCCGCTGTAATGCAGCATGCTAGGCCTCTCCTCACCTCCCCTTGAAAAGGGGAGGTCGGTTCGCGCAGCGAACCGGGTGGGGATCATCTTTGCCGATCCCCTCCCCGACCCTCCCCCTTTCAGAGGGAGGGAGTGCGCCTGCGCTTGGGGCAACGCGTGACCTACACCTTCCAGTTCGGCATCGTCTTCGATCGCTTTCCGCAGCTTCTCGAAGGGGCGCTGCTCACCATCCGGCTTGCCGCGATGGCGATGGTGTTCGGCCTGATCGTCGCGGTGATCTGCGCGTATCTGCGCACGTCCGGCCCGAAGCCGATGCGCTGGCTGGTCGGCATGTATGTCGAAGGCATCCGTAACACGCCGTTTCTCGTCCAGCTCTACATCATCTTCTTCTCGCTGCCCGCGATCGGCATCCGCTTCGAGGCGAACACCGCGGCGCTGGTCGCGATGATCGTCAACCTCGGCGCTTACGCGACCGAGATCGTGCGCGCGGGCGTGCAGTCGGTGCCGGCCGGGCAGATCGAGGTCGGGCTCGCGCTCGGCCTGAAACGCCTGCAGATCTACCGCTTCATCATCCTGTTTCCCGCCATCAAAGCGGTGTTTCCGGCGCTGGCGAGCCAGTTCATTTTGCTGCTGCTCGGTTCATCGGTCGTCTCGGCGATCTCGGCGAATGAATTGACCGCCGTCGCGAACACGTTGCAGTCGACCACGTTCCGGGCGTTCGAGGTCTACATCGTCGTCACGCTGATGTACCTCGCAATTGCGATGGGATTTCGCGCGCTGTTCGCCGGCCTCTACTGGTTTGTCTTTGTCCGAGGACGTGGCGCATGATCCCGAAAAGTGGACACCGGTTTTGGGATCAGATCATGCGCCAAAGCCAGGCAATCTGATGCGCTATTTTTCGTTCAACGATTTCCTGTTCATCCTCGATGCGACGCGCTGGACCATCGCGCTGTCGCTGCTCGCCTTCTTGCTTGGCGGGCTGCTCGGCGGCGTGATCGCGATCCTGCGCATCTCGAGCTTCGCGCCGGTGCGGCTCGCAGCCGCCGGCTACGTGCAGCTCTTCCAGGGCACGCCGCTACTGATGCAGCTCTTCCTTATCTATTACGGGCTCAGCCTGTTCGGACTGCGGCTCGATGCATGGACCGCCGTCACCATTGCCTACACGATCTATGCGGCGGCCTTTCTCGGCGACATCTGGCGCGGCTGCATCCAGGCAATCCCGAAGGAGCAATGGGAGGCCTCGCGCGCGCTCGCGCTCGGCTACCTGCACCAGCTCTTTCTCGTGATCATGCCGCAGGCGGTGCGCATCGCGATCCCGCCGACGGTCGGCTTCCTGGTGCAACTCGTGAAGGCGACCGCCGTCGCCTCGATCATCGGCTTCGTCGAGCTGACCCGCGCCGGACAACTGATGACCAACGCCACGTTCCAGCCGATGATCGTCTACCCGATCGTCGCGGGACTTTATTTCGCGCTGTGCTGGCCGCTCTCGGTCTGGTCGCAGCATCTGGAGAAACGGCTGCGCGTCGAGAACGTCATGGGGAGAAAAAGATGAGTAAAGAAAAGGTCGGCTACATCGGCGTCGGGCTGATGGGCCATGGCGCGGCGAAGAATATTCTCGAAAAGGGCCATCCGCTCACCATCATGGGGCATCGCAACCGCGCGCCGGTCGATGACCTTTTGAATCGCGGCGCCAAGGAGGGAAAGAGCGCCGCCGAGATCGCGAACGGGAGCGATATCCTGTTTCTTTGCCTCCCCTCCTCGGTCGAGGTCGAGGCGACGGTCTACGGCGCGGGCGGCGTGCTGGAAGGCGCGCATGCCGGGCTGATCGTGGTCGACTCAACTACCGCCGACCCGAATTCAACCCGCCGTATCGCCGAAGACCTGAAGAAGAAAGGCGCGCGCATGCTCGATGCGCCGCTCGGCCGCACCCCGAAGGAAGCCGAGGAAGGCAAGCTCTCGACCTATGTGGGTGGCGACGACGCGACCTTCGCGGCGGTGAAGCCCGTGTTCGACACTTACGCGGACACCGTCATCCATGTGGGCCCGCTCGGGGCGGGCCACACGCTCAAGCTCATCAACAATTTCATTTCGATCGGCACCGCCGCGATCATCTCGGAGGCCGCCGCGACCGCCGCCAAGGTCGGCGTCGACATGCGCCAGTTCTACGAGGTGATCTCGGCAGGCGGCGCCAACAGCAAGATGTTCCAGATGATGATGCCGTGGGTGCTCGAGGGCGACGACAGCCACCTGAAAGGTCCGCTGCGCATCGCCGGCAAGGATCTGCGCTTCTACACGCGGCTCGCCGAAGCGGCGCCAGCCGCTGCCTTCATCGCGCAGGCCGTGAACCAGACGCTGCACCTGTTCAACACGCGCGGGCACGGCGACCGCTTCCTGCCGGTACTGCCGGGGCTCATCGCAGAGTTGAACGGCGCGAAGATCCGCGATCTTTGACGCTGGGCAGGGCGTTCGCTAGCGTCGCCGCCATGGGAGAAAATGCCAACCTGCCGCTCGCCGGCGTCACCGTCGTGGAGTTCTGCCACTCGGTTGCCGGGCCTTACGCGGGCTCGGTCCTTGCCGATCTCGGCGCCGACGTGATCAAGGTCGAAAGCCCCGGCAAGGGCGACTATGCGCGCGACTGGGGACCGCCCTTTGCGCACGGCACATCCACGATCTTCCACGTCTACAACCACAACAAGCGCGGCCTCGCGCTCGATCTGCGCGACCGCATCACCTGCGAGCGGCTGATCGCCTTCATCCTCGATCATGCCGACGTGGTGCTGCAGAACATGCGGCCCGGCGCGATCGACAAGCTCGGGCTTGGCGCGGAGGCATTGCGCGCCAAAAAGCCCTCGTTGATCTACTGCGACCTCGGCGCCTACGGCCGCACCGGACCGCTGAAGGACCGGCCGGGCTACGATCCGCTGATGCAGGCGCATGGCGGGATCATGAGCATCACCGGCATCGAAGGCGGCGAGCCCGTGCGCGTCGGCTGTTCGATCGTCGATCAGGGCGCCGGCATGTGGGCCGTGATCGGAATCCTTGCGGCGCTCAACCGCCGCCATGCGAGCGGCGAAGGCAGCCACGTGTCGACCTCGCTGTTCGAGACCGCGATCGGCTGGATGGGACCGCAGATCAGCGCGTTTCTCTCCGGCGGGCCGATGCGCCGTCCCATGGGATCGGGCGTGGCCGAGATCGTGCCGCACCAGGCGTTTCCGACCAGCGACGGCTGGATCATGGTCGCGGCCGGCAACGACAATTTGTTCGGCGCGCTGGCGGCCGTGCTGGACCGCGCGGAGCTTGCCGCCGATCCGCGCTTTGCCACCAACTCCAAGCGCGTCGAGAACCGCCACACACTGATCCCGATCCTGCAGGAGTCGTTTCAGGGAAAACCGACCGCAGAGTGGCTGAAGCGCCTCGATGCGGCGGGTGTGCCGTCCGCGCCGCTCGAAAATATCGCGCAGGTCGCGGCATCCGCTCAGACGGCCGCCCTCGGCATCCTGCAGAAGGCGCCGGACCTCGACCTGACGTTCGCCGGGCTGCCGCTCGAGTTCGACGGCGCACGCCCGCCCTATCGCAACGCCGCGCCGATCCTCGGCGAGCACAACGACCTTCTCGCCGAACCGCCCGCCAAAAAGAAAGCCGCCTCATGAAGGACCGCAAATACGAGACCCTCGCGCTGGAGGAGCCGGGCGAGCACCTGCTGGTGGTGCGCATCAACCGGCCCGAGGTACGCAACGCGATCTCGACGCAGGTCGGCGCCGACCTGCACGACGTGTTCACGCGATTGATCAACGACACGCAGGATTATCGCGCCGTGATCCTCACCGGCAGCGGCGACAAGGCGTTCTGCGCCGGCGGCGACCTGAAAGAGCGCAACGGCATGACCGACGAGGCGTGGATGAAGCAGCACGCGCTGTTCGAGCGCATGACGCTGTCGCTGCTCGACTGCCCGATCCCGCTGATCGGCGCAGTCAACGGCGCAGCGTTCGGCGGCGGCTGCGAGCTGATCCTCACCTGCGACTTCGCCTATGCGAGCACCGCGGCGCGTTTCGGCCTCCCCGAGATCACCCTCGGCATCATGCCGGGCGCCGGCGGCACCCAGTTCCTGCCGCGCACGGTCGGCGCCCGCCGCGCCAAGGAGATCGTGCTCACCGGCAAGCCGTTCACCGCCGAGCAGGCGCTGGAGTGGGGCGTGGTCAACAGACTGTGCGCGCCCGAGAAGCTGATGGAGGAAACGATCGCGACCGCGCAGGCGATCGCCAACAACGCGCCGATCGCGACGCGGCAGGCGAAGCGATCGATGCACTACGGCATGCAGATGGATATCCGCTCCGCGCTGTTCTTCGAGATCGACGTCTACAACAAGATGGTGGGGACACAGGACCGCTTGGAGGGCGTGCGCGCCTTCAACGAGAAGCGCAAGCCGAACTTCAAGGGAAAATAGTTCTTTTGCGGAGGAGAGAAACATGGCCAAGGCACCCCCGTCCGCCAAACGCGACCGCATCAAGGATTTCGTGCCGGCGCTGGTCGGCTACACGCATGACGTGGTCTACGGCGACCTGTGGGAACGCAAGGGGCTCTCGAAGCGCGACCGCAGCCTGATCACGGTCGCGGCGCTGGTCGCGACTTACCGGCCGGAGCAGCTCGAGTCGCACCTGACTCGCGCGATCAACAACGGCGTCACCCAGGAAGAAATCACCGAGGTCATTACGCACATGGCGTTCTATGCGGGCTGGCCGGCCGCGATGTCGGCGGCGCAGCTCGCCTACACGGTCCTGGTCGAGAAACAGAAGAGCGAGTGAGGAAACGATGGCGAACGAAATGCTGGTCGGGTTCATCGGGCTCGGCACCATGGGCGGCAAGATGGCCGCGAACCTGCAGAAGGCGGGATACAAGCTCGTGGTGCACGATCTGCACCGGCAGTCAGCGAGCCATCATCTCAATGCCGGCGCCGTTTGGGCCGAGAGCCCACGCAAGGTCGCCGAGCAGTGCGATGTCCTGTTCACTTCGCTGCCGGAGCCGACGGATGTCGAGGGGGTCGCGGCCGGCGACAATGGCCTGCTCGCCGGCATCCGCAAGGATGCGGCGTGGTTCGATCTCTCGACCAATTCGCCTGCCGTGGTGAAGAAACTCGCCGCGACGTTCGCCGAGAAGGGCGCGCACATGCTCGATGCGCCGGTGAGCGGCGGCCCGGCGGGCGCGGCGTCGGGCAAGCTCGCGATCTGGGTCGGCGGCGAGAAGGCAGCGTTCGACAAATACAAGAAGGTGCTCGACGCGATGGGCGACAAGGCCGCCTATATCGGTCCGATCGGCGCCGCCACCATCGCCAAGCTCGTGCACAACATGTCGAGCTATGCGGTCACCTGTGCGATCGCCGAGACGTTCGCGCTCGGCATCAAGGCGGGCGTCGAACCGCTCGCGCTGTGGAACGCGGTGCGCCAGGGCGCCGCCGGGCGGCGCCAGACCTTCGACGTGGTGATCGACCAGTATCTGCCCAACAACTACGACCCGCCGGCCTTTGCGCTCAAGCTCGCCCACAAGGACGTGTCGCTCGCGAACCAATTGGGCCGCGAGCTTGGCCTGCCGATGCGCATCTGCAACCTGACGCTTGCCGAAATGACCGAGGCGATGGCGCGCGGCTGGGAGGGGCGCGACTCGCGCATCGTCATGATGCTCCAGCAGGAGCGCGCCAGCATCAAGGTCGCGGTCGAGCCGGAGAAGATCAAGGCCGCGCTGGCGGAGAAGTAATCAGAGGGAATACCGCGCTAGATGCTTGAGCATCAGCGCATTGACCTGCTCCGGCATCTGGTCGGCAGTAAAATGCCCACCGCCCGGCAGCACGGCGAACTCATACGGACCTGACACATACTCGCGCGTCCACTCGGCAGCGGGGCGGCCAACCGTGTCGTCGGCGTCGCCCCAGATGTAGAGCGTCGGCACGGCGATCACGCCGAGCGGCGAGCGGATCGCGCCGCGCGCGCGATACCACGCGAGCGCCGCGTTCATCGCGGCGGGAAACCCGAGTACCGCGAGATGTTTTTCCTGCGCGGCCTTCGGCACGCCCGCCGCATCCCAACGCACGCGCAGCCATGCGGCGTCGTTCGCGAGCACGACCGCGGCGGCGCCCGGTTCGAGGAATGCCCGGTGATGGCGCGAGCGGTGCTTCTGCTCGCCGTCGGGCAGCGCCAATGCGCGATTGAAGGCGTTCGGATGCGGTCGTGACAGGATGGTGAGCGAGGCAAGCCGCTCGGGATGCTTGTCGGCGATCCCCCACGCGATCGAGCCGCCCCAGTCATGACCGACGAGGTGGAAGCGCGTGAGCCCGAGGCGCGCCGCGATCTGCATCGGGTCGTCGACCAGTTTGTCGAACACATAATTGTCCGTATCCGCCGGATCGGGCCGCGCGCCCGGCGAATAGCCGCGCTGGCTCGGCGCAATCGCGCGATAGCCGGCGTTCGCGAGCGCCGCGATCTGATGATCCCAATGATGGAAGGATTCGGCAAAGCCGTGCAGCAGCAGCACGGGCGCGCCCTGCTCCGGCCCATCGACCAGCACGTCGAACGTGAAGCCCGGCGCAGTTGTGATCCGGTGAACTTGCGCCATCATCCCACGCGGTAGCGGTTCGAGCCCGCGAGCAGCGCGGAGGCTTCCTTCACCATGCGGTCGACCACCTCCTTCGCGGGCGGAATATCCGAGATCATGTCGACGCCTTCGCCGGCGATCACCGCGGCGGTGTCGAAGTCGCCGCCTTCGCGCGCCTTGTCGTAGCGCGCGGCTTCGTCGGCCTGATGCTGCATCAGCTCAGCCTCGCGCCCGCGCCACTTATCGCTGAATTCATTGCGCAGAACGCGGCCCGTGTAGGGCGCGGGCCATACGTTGCGGCGCGCGATATCGAACAGGATGCTGCGGACCGTCTTGTCGCCACTTGCCGCGACGATGCGCTCCTTCGCGCCCTGCGGGCCCACCGCCTCCTGCGTGGCGTAGAAACGCGTGCCGACCAGCGCGCCGTCGGCGCCGAGCATCAGCGCGGCCGCAAGCCCGCGCCCGTCGGCGACCCCACCTGCGGCCGCAACCGGCGTGCCGCGCGCGGCATCGACCACCGCCGGCACCAGCGCGAAGGTGCCGCGCGAGTGGCCGTGCCCGCCCGCTTCGGCGCCCTGCGCGACCAGAACGTCCGCCCCGTTCGCGACCGCCTCCCGCGCCTGCTCCACCGTCTGGATCTGGCAGATCATCAGCGCGCCGGCACGCTTGATCTTCTCGACATGCGGCTTCACGTCACCGAATGAGAGCATGATGGCGGCAGGCTGCCGCTCCAGCGCGACGTCGAGGAGGCGCGGATTGCGCGCCATGCTCCAGGTGATGAAGCCGACGCCGATGCGGGCCTTGCCGGCGGCGTCGAGTTCGCGGCTCAGCCATGACTCGTTGCCGTAGCCGCCGCCGATGATGCCGAAGCCGCCCGCTGCCGTGACAGTCGCGGCGAGCTTGCCGTCCGCCACGATGTCCATCGGGGCAAGCATGATCGGGTGCTCGACGCGCAGAAGCTCAGTCAACCGCGTGGAAATCGTCATTTGACCCTCCGGCGCGGGAGAGACTAAACGTGAATCAGATGGCGCCTCAAGCGGACCGATTCTCGCGCTTTCTCCTTGGGCTGGCGCTGTTCATGGCGCTGTGTGCGCAGGCAACGGCGCAGGACAAGCCGAGGGTGCCGGAGAGCTTCGCGCCGCTCATCGCTGCGCTCTGGCCGGACGCGCAGGCGCGCGGCATTTCGCGGAAAACCTTCGACCTTGCGTTTGCGGGACTGACCCCCGATGCGCGTGTGGCCGCGCTCACGGTGCGCCAGCCCGAATACGGCGCGCCGGTCGCCGATTATCTTGCGCGCATCGCCTCGCAGGCACGCATCGAGGGCGCGGCGCGCAAGGCGCGCGAATGGAAGCCGACACTCGACGCCATCGAGAAGCAATACGGCGTCGATCGCTGGATCGTGCTCGCGTTGTGGGGAATCGAGACCTCGTTCGGCGCGAACAGCGGCGGCTTCGACGTGATCCGCTCGCTCGCGACGCTCATGGCAATCGGCTACCGGTCGGACTACTTCCGCGACGAATTGCTCGCCGCGCTGCAGGTGCTGCAGCAACGCCCTGTCGCGCGCGAGAAAATGATCGGCTCATGGGCCGGCGCGATGGGGCAGCCGCAGTTCATGCCGTCGAATTTCCTGAACCTTGCGGTCGATTTCGACCGTGACGGACGCAAGGACATCTGGTCGAGCGCACCGGACGTGCTCGCCTCGATCGCAAATTTTCTGAAACACTGGGGCTGGAAGACGGGCGTCGCGTGGGGCTGCGAGGTCATCCTGCCGCAAGGCTTCGACTACACGCGCAGCCGCGCCAGCTATGCCGAGTGGACGGCGCTTGGATTAACGCGGGCCGATGGCGAGCCAATGCCGGAGGGCAACGCGATCCTGTTCTTCCCGAGCGGCGTGCGCGGTCCCGCCTTCCTCGTCGGCGAGAACTTTGAGGTGATCAAGCGGTACAACAATTCGGATGTGTTCGCGCTCGCCGCGACGCAGATCGCCGACCGCGCGCAGGGGCGCGGCGGCATCCGCTCCGCATGGCCAGCGAACGACCGGCAGCTTTCACGCGACGAACGCGTCGCGCTGCAGAAGCGCATGAAGGAGCTTGGCCACCCGGTGAACGATTTCGAGGGCCGCATCGATTTCGACCTGCGCGACGAGGTCAGGCTGGAACAGGCGAAGCACGGCATGGTGCCGGACGGCCATCCGACGCGAGAATTTCTGGAGAGGATTGGGGCCCGCTGATCGCTGCCGCTCGTCCCCGCGAAAAACGGGGACCCTGAGCCAGCAAAAAGAAAGAACTGGATGCCCGCTTTCGCGGGCATGAGCGGAGGACGTGGCTAGCCGAACACCTTCCGCGGCACCAGCACCTCGCCCTTCATGATCGGGCGCGCGGTGCGCAGCGTGCCGGCGATGACGTCCATGTCGGCGCCCTTGCCCCTGGTCTGCAGCAGCACATCGACCATGCCGGACGGATGCTCGATCCAGATGGTGCGCGGGTTGGACTCGTCTCGCTTCGCAAGCTCGTGCGCAATCGAGCCTTCGAGCGCGCAGGCGGTCGCGACGCATACCGCGCCGGTGACGGCGTGCGCGGCGTGCAGCGCATGAGGCGTGAGATAGCGCGATGTGATGGTGCCGTTTGGATCGCGTGGCGGCGACAGCAATCCCACTTTCGGGATCACCTTGTCGGAGACATCGCCGAAGCCCATCATCTCGCCCGCCTTGCGGCGGATCGACTCGACCTTGGCGAACAGCTCCTTGTTCGGGTTGATCTCCGGGCGGCCCTCGTAGCCGGTCAGTCCGAAATCCTTCGCGCGCATCATGATCATCGGCATCGCGACATCGATGCAGGTGACCTCGATGCCGTCGATGACATCGCGCACCTTGGCCGTAGGCAGCAGCTTGCCTGAGATCGAGCCGACCACGTCCATGAAATTCAAAACGATCGGCGCCGCCGTGCCCGGGACGCCGTCGATGCGGGCGTCGCCGGTGTATTGAACCTGCTTGCCCGGCGTCTGCACCACCGCCTCGATGCGCGCCTCGGTGTTGACGTTGTAGATCATCACGCGCGTTTCGCCATCCTGCGCGGGGATCATCCCGGTCTCGAGCGCGAAGGGCGCGACGCCGGCGAGCATGTTGCCGCAGGACGGATTGGTGTCGACGATGGGTTTGGAAATATCGACCTGTGCGAACAGGTAATCGACGTCGACGCCGGGCCGGCTCGACTTCGAGACGATCGCAACCTTGCTGGTGAGCGTATCGGCGCCGCCGAGTCCGTCGATCTGGCGCGGGTCGGGCGAGCCCATCGCGGCAAGCAGCACGCGATCGCGCGCCGCTACATCCTGCGGCAAATCCGAGGCCCTGAAATAGGGTCCGCGCGAGGTGCCGCCACGCATGAAAATGACGGGGATTCCAACGAGATCGCTCATATCAGGGAAGGCCTTTGCTGCGCCCGCTCAGATCGCGCTGCACGGCCGCCAAGTCAATGCGCACCCGCTCAACCCTGCCCCGCAATCTTTCCTCGTTGAGCATGATGTTATCCGAAAACCGGTGCCCACTTTTCGGGATCATGCTCGAGCCCGCCGGCCGCCGCGGCGGCCGGCCTGAGCTACATCATCCCCATGAGGCGCGGCAGGAACAGCGTGAGCGCCGGCCAGTAGGTGACGATCACCAGGAACACCACCATCGTGACCAGCCACGGCCACACCGCGACGGCGAGATCGGTGATCCGCATCCCGGCGATCATCGAGGCGACATAGAGGTTGAGCCCGACCGGCGGATGGCAGAGGCCGACCTCCATGTTGACGTCGATCACGATGCCGAAGTGCACCGGATCGATGCCGAGCTTGCGCGCAGCGGGGGTGAGGATCGGCGCCATGATCAGGATGATCGAGTTCGGCTCCATGAAGTTGCCGGCCATCAGCAGCAGTACGTTCACCAAGAGCAGGAAGCCGAACCAGCCGAGGTTCTGCGCCAGGATCCAGTCGGCGAGCGCGGAAGGGATGTTCTCGTTGGTCAGCACGAAGGAGAACAGCACCGCGTTGGTGATGATGTAGAGCAGCATCGCACTGGTGTTCGCGGCGCGTAAGAGCACGCGCGGCACGTCCTTCAGGCCGATCGCTTTGTAGACGAACACCGCGATGAAGAACGAGTAGACCGCCGCCATCGCGGCCGCCTCGGTCGGGGTGAACAGGCCCGAATAGATGCCGCCGATGATGATGACGACGAGCAGGAGCCCCCAGATACTTTCGCGGAAGGCATGCAAGGTGCCTGCCCAGGTCGCCTTCTGGATGCGCGGATAATTGCGCCGTTTAGCGATGTACGCGGTGACGATGCACAGCATCGTGGTGAGCAAAATGCCTGGCAGCAGGCCGGCGACGAACAGTGCGCCGATCGAGGTGTTGGTCGAGACCGCGTAGACGATCTTCGGGATCGACGGGAGCATCAGGATGCCGAGCGAGCCCGCAACCGTGATGATGCCGGCGCCAAAGCGCATCGGATAGCCGTGCCGCACCATCTCGGGCAGCACGATGCCGCCGATCGCCGCGACGGTGGCGACGCTCGATCCGCACACCAGCGCGAACATCGAGCAGGCGACGATGCCGGCAAGACCGAGGCCGCCATGCCAGTGGCCGATCAGCGACACGGCGAAGTCGATCATGCGGCGCGCGACACCTCCATGCGTGAGGAAGCCGCCCGCCAGGATGAAAAAGGGGATCGCCATGATCTCGAAGCTCTCGAGACCCGTGAACAGCTTCATCGATACCGACTGAATCGGCACGTCGGTGAGCACGAATACGAACGTCAGCACGGTCAGGCCGAGCGCGATCGAAATCGGCATGCCGGTGATCATGAAGGCGATCAGCAGCACGAACAGCATGATCGCACGCACCGGCGCCGGCATCACGATGATGCCAACCTTGTTGGCGAGGCAGATGCCGAGGATCAGGACCGGCAGCAGGATCAGGATCAGCGTCAAGGGCTTGATCCAGCCCTGCGGGACGGTGCCGTGCGGCGCTTCGCTGGGATGCAGATTGTCGGACGCCTTCACGCCCTCGACCTGCGCCTCATTGTGATGCGGCAGTTCTCCCGTCCAGTAGTACCACCACCCCACCTGCAGGAAGCGGAAACACATCAGCGCCGAGCCGAGTGGAATCGCCAGATAGATGATCCACATCGGGGCTTCGAGATCGTTCGATTGCTGCCCCGTGCTCCACATCCCCGCCACGAAGATCACACCGAACATCGCGATGATGGCGGTGAAGAATGCACCGCACAGAATCGCGAACAGGATCACACCCTTGCGGTTCTTCGGCGGCAGCAGATTGACCAGCACGTCGACGCCGACATGGATGCCGGTGCGCACGCCGTAAGCGGCCCCGAACTTCGCCATCCAGATGAACATGTAAATGCAGAGTTCCTGAGCCCATGACACGTCGAGCGAGGCGAGCCACATGTAGATGTCGCGCAGGATCGCGGGGATGACCGGGACGTTATGCGCCTCGCCCCACTTGGCAATGTCGATCGACAGGCCGGTGCCGTAGCGATGCAGAACCGCAAGGAAAATGAGCCCCGTTGCGGCGGCGATGAGGGTGGCGATGATCCACTCCTCAAGACGATCGAGCACGCGCAGTAGCACGCTTCCCCCCATATGAAGCGGCCGGGAGTCCGTTACCCCCGGCCACGTTTTCTTGTTGGACGGCGAGCCTGGCTCAGCCCGTCATCTTGATCCCGAGCTCTTTCGCCAGCACGTCGAGCACTTCCTGCCCAACGCGGCCTTTCGCCCAGGTGTAGGTCGGCGCCATCGCCTTTTTCCAGGCAGCGATCTGCGCGTCGCTCAGCTTGTGAAGCTCCGTCTTGCCCGACTTCTTGATCTCCTCGAGCGCGTCCTCGTTTTCCTTCTGCGCGATACCGTTGGTGTACTCGGTCGCTTCGTTCATCGCCTTGTCGAGCGGCTGGCGCAGGTCCGCCGGCAGGCCGTTCCAGAACTTCGAGTTGGCGATGACCGCGTACTGAAGGTGCGCGTGATACGAGACTGTGATGTGCTTCTGCACCTCATGGAATTTCTGAGTCACGTAGTTCGAGGGCGTGTTCTCGCACCCGTCGACGACGCCGGTCTGCAGCGCCTGGTAGACTTCCGAAAACGCCATGATCTGCGGGATCGAGCCGAGATCGCGGAAATAGCGGTCAGCGATCTTGGAGCCGGAGATGCGGATCTTCAGTCCCTGGAAGTCGGCCGGGTTGAGCAGCGGCCGGTTGGCCGAGACCATGTGGAAGCCGTTGTCCCAGTAGCCAAGGCCAAGAATGCCCTTCGCCTCGAGCTTCTTGAACAGATACTTGCCGACCTCGCCTTTCATGGCGGTATCGTAGACGTGGTCGTCCTTGAACAGCCACGGCAGGTCGAGCGCCTCGAATTCCTTCACGCCGAGCGGCGCGAACTTCGCGGTCGAGGGGCCGAGCAGCTGCACGGAGCCGAGCTGCAGCGCCTCGATCTCCTCCTTGTCCTTGTAGAGCGAGGAGTTCGGATAGATTTCGATCTTGGCCTTGCCGCCGGTGTACTTTTCGGCGAGTTCCTTGAACTTGAGCGAGCCCTTGCCCTTCGGGGTGTCGTTCGCCACCACGTGGCTGAACTTGATCACGACCGGCGATTGCGCCCAGCCCGGACGGCCATAGGCGGTGGCCAGCGCTGCGGCGCTCAGGCCAAGTCCGACTTCACGGCGGGAAAGTTTCATTCCATCACTCCTTGGTACGGCCCGCGGCACACAACCGGGGCGTCTCCTCTCGGCTTTGCCGCGCGGATGGGCGGCATTATGGCAACGATACTAGGCCGGGCGGGGTTGCCGCACAATCGCATCTACCATTTGCGGCGCGGAACCGAGGTAATTGGCCGGATCGCACAGGGCACGCAAACGATCCTCAGAAAGCGACCCGGCAATGTCCGGATTAGCCTTGAGAACCTCGAACAGCGAACGACGTTGCGCCAACGCTTGCCGGCAGGCTTCGTAGACCGCGTCATGCGCCTGCTGGCGGCCGAGATGCGGCGCAAGCCCCATCATGACCGCCTCGGCGACGATCAGTCCCTGCGTCAGATCGAGATTCGCCCGCATTCGACTTTCGTCGACCACCAGCCCTTCGGCCAGGAATTTCGCCTGCGCGAGCGAGCCGGCGGTGAGGATGAAGCTTTCCGGGATCGCCATCCATTCGACATGCCAGGGGCCGGTTGCGCGCTCGAAATCCTGCACCATGGCGTCGAGCATGAGTGCGGCGTGCTGCCGCACCGCCTTTGCGTTCGCCAGCAGGATTTCGGACGAAATCGGATTGCGCTTCTGCGGCATGGTCGAGGACGCACCGCGATGCGGGGCGAACGGCTCGAAGGCCTCGCCGAGCTCCGTCATCATCATGAGCATAATGTCGAAGCCGATCTTGCCGAGCGAGCCGGTGAGGAGGCCGAGAAAGCCGATCGTCTCGGCGATGCCGTCGCGCGCGACATGCCAGGTGATCGGCGGATCGCCGAGCTCGAGCTCGCGGGCATATTCGCGCCGCACCGCGATACCCCTGTCGCCGAGCGAGGCAAGCGTGCCGGCGGCGCCGCCGAATTGCGCGACGAGCACCCGGGGCTTCAACTCGCGCAGGCGCGCCGCATGGCGGTCCATCATCGAGAGCCAGATCGCGCACTTGTAGCCGAAGGTGATCGGCAGCGCCTGCTGCAGGTGCGTGCGCCCCGGCATCGGCGTGTCGCGATACTTTTGCGCGAGGCCTGCGAGCGCGGCCGAGACCGCTGCGAGATCGCGTTCGACGATCGCAAGCGCGGCGCGGATCTGCAGCACCGTGCCGGTATCCATGATGTCCTGGGTGGTCGCGCCCCAATGCACGTAACGGCCGGCCTCGCCGAGCTTTGCCGAGAGCTGCCGCACCAGGCCCAAAATTGGATAACCGACGTTCTCCGCCTCGTGTTTCAGCGCATCGCGATCGAGCGCGACGGTGGGCGCGAGCTCCGCGATGGCATCTGCCGCCTCGCGCGGGATCACGCCGAGCTTCCCTTGAGCGACCGCAAGGGCAACCTCGGCCTCGACGTAGCATTTCAGGAGATTCTCGTCGGAGAACACCGCACGCATCTCGGGCGTGCCGAACATGTCCTTGAAGATGTCGCTGTCGAGGACGGTGGAGGGCATCAGGATTTACTCACGAAAGCCCGATGCTCCTGCGCGTAGCGCACGAGCGCCGCGAAGCGATAGAGACCGTGCACGAACTTGCCGTAGGGCAGCGTGATGAACAGCGCGAACACGACGCCGAGGTGGATGGCGAGCAGGATCGGCATCGCGCCGGTGTCGCGCAGCACCAGCAGCGCCAGCCCGGTGAGGCTGGTCGCAAACAACATCGCGATGAACGCGAAATCCATGCCAAGCCGCGACTCATCGACCATGATGGGATCGCGGCGCAGCTTGGCGATCATCAAGCCGAGCGGCCCGAAGATCAGACCGATGCCGCCGAGCGTGCCGAGCACGACCGGCAGGTCCCACCAGGGATACGGCGCCTCACGCGCGAGCAGGTAATGCCAGAGCGTCGCCACGCAGGTCGCGGCGAAGCAAAGCACAAAGCCGTAGAACGTGAGGTGATGGTAGAACGCCCGCCGGTCGTTCGGCCGTTCGTCGTGGTTGTAGCAACCGATGCCGCCGCCATCGAGATAGCGCAAGGTCGCGGCATTCCGTATCGCCGCCCAGAGCGCCAAGTCACGCGTCGGCACCGGATCGCCGATGTCGCGCCAGAATGCGCGCAGGCTCATGGCGAGCGCCACGATCGCGTAGAGGAATGCGAGCCCGAACAGCCACGCCATCGCGGCATGCGGCATCAGTTTGTAGAACGCGCCCGGTCCGGCGTGCGCGCCGAACAGCACGCTGCGATCATGCCATGCGACGAATCCAAGAATGAACGCCGCAACGCACAGCGCCGCCACGACGCTGATCACGAAGCCGTTGCGCGCAAAGGCCGGCGCGAGCGCGCGCGGCCACGCGTAAGCGGCATATGAATCGTTGCGGACCTGCGCCAGCACGCGCGGCACGTTCACGTCGAACTCGTGCGGCGGCGAGAACTGGCAATCGACGTAGCAGGCACCGCAGGAGTGGCAGAGGTTCGCCAGATAATTGAGGTCGCCATCCGGAAAAGCGCGGCGCATTTCCATCGCGGGGAAGACGGCGCACAGCCCCTCGCAATAGCGGCACGAGTTGCACACGGTCATCAGCCGGTCGGCTTCGGCGAGCAGCGCGCTCGCGTGGCTGCCCGGCCGCGCGCCCGCCTTCTCGGTTGTCGGCATGTCAGTTGTGGGCATTCTTGGCCGCCTCCCGGCCGGCGATGCGGCCGAACACGCTGCCGATGGTCATGCCCATCCCGGCCGCATAGCCGCGGCCGAGCACATTGCCGGCCATGATCTCGCCGGCGGCGAACATGTTGGCGGAGGGGCGCCCGTCCTTCATCAGCATGCGCGCTTCCTTGTTCACGCGCGTCGCCAGATACGTGAAGGTGATGCCGGGCCGCACCGGATAGGCATAGAACGGCGCGGTCTCGATGCGCCGCGCCCAGTGCGACTTCGGCGGCACGACGCCTTCAGTGCGGCAATCATCAAGGATCGTGTCGTCAAAGGTGCCGGGCTGCACCGCGGCGTTGAAACTATTCACGGTCGCCTCCAGCGCATCGGGATCGAGCGTCAGCTTGGAGGCCAACTCGCGGATCGTCGGTGCGCCGATCGGCGGATAGAGCGTCGGCATGAACATCTTCACCACGGACGAGTCGAACAGGATGTAGGCGATCTGGTCGGGTTGCTGCGCGACCAGCCGCCCCCAGATCGCGTAACGCTTCGGCCATATGTCCTCGCCCTCATCATAGAAGCGCTGCGCGTGCTTGTTCACCACGATGCCGAAGATCACGCTGTCGTGGCGTGTGATGATGCCGCCGTCGAACTTCGGCGCGCGCGCGTCGATCGCAACGCAATGGCATTGCGTCGGGTCTCCGATCTCTTGCACGCCGTGGTCGATCAGCATCTTGAGCACGGTGCCGCGATTGTTCGGCGTGCCGCGGATCAGGAAATTGTCCGCCGCCGGCCCCCAGTATTGCTTGAGCCACTCGATATTCGACTCAAAGCCGCCGCAGGCCGCGGCCAGCGTCGCGGCGCGCACGGTGTGGCGTTGGCCGCCCTGCTGCACGGTCGCGGAGAGAAACATGCCATTGTCGATTTCGAAATCGACAATCTCCGCCTCGTAGGCGATCTCGATCCCGAGTTCTTCCGCTGTCAGATAGAGCGCGTTGAGCATCGAGCGGCCGCCACCAAGGAAGAACGAATTGGTGCGGCCGAGGCTGAGCGTGCCGCCGAGCGAGGGCTGGTAGCGCACGCCCTGCTGCGGCAGCCATTCGAGGATCTCCTTCGACTCATGGATCATGTGGCGTGCCAGCGCCTCGTCGGTATTGCCTTGGGTGACCTGCAGCAGATCCTTGAAGAACTCCTCCTCCGGATAGGGGCCGCTCAGCGTCTCGGTCGCGGCGTCGTGCGCGCAGCGGATGTTGCGGGTGTGGCGCGTGTTGCCGCCGCGCCAGAACTTCGATGCCATCTCGCAGACGATGACGCTTGCGCCGGCGCGCCGCGCCGCGATCGCGGCACACAGCGCCGCATTGCCGCCGCCCGCCACCAGCACGTCGTACTTTCGGGAGAGATCCACCACGGGGTCGAGGATTGCCGCCTTGGGCGGGCGCGGTCAATCGGGCAACAGAGCCGCCGGCCATGATGAGCCGTGGCGGACGCGACCATGCCGGCGTGAATGCCTAAAGCGCCCTTGCAAATATTCAACCTAAGGGAGAGACTACGATCTGCGTGATGGATCGCAAGCGGGCGACGAATAAGCAGGGTGGTGAACGATGAGCCTCTTCGATTATCCGCGGTACAATTTCAAAGGAACCATCCAGCTCAATCCCGGAACGGCAAACAACGACGACTATGCCCAGCAACCGGGGGCAGCCGTGATCCCCAAAAGCTTTGGTCCGCCCTATGCCGGACAGGTTTTCGGGTTGATCGAGTCCAAGACCGTGCAGGCCCGGACCTTCGGAATGACGGACGCGGACTTCATCGCGTGGGTCCAGAAAACCCAGACATTCAACGTTTCCGGCAGCACTGGCACAACCACGCTCATACCCGCCGAGTGGAACTACTACGGCGACATGGGGTCGAATATCGATGCGAACGCATTTCCGGGAACCGGAGCCGCGATCGTGGGTGTCGAAACCGGACCGGGCCAGTTCTACTCGGCAATCAACCCAAACATTCCCGCAACGGCCGCGATCGGCGCGGCGCTGACCTATTCGGGGAACATCACCGACGTCAATTCCGAGGGATCGCCGCCGGCCACCCAGTTCTTCATCGACAATCTGACCCTGCAAAACAGCAGCACGACATTCCTGCAAGGTGCGGCTTCGAAGGGCGCGTGCCAGTGGCTGAATTTCTACCGGAACATCAATCTCACGGCGGACGCCGGAGCCGGCGGCTACGTCTACCACGTCATGAGAAAGAGTGACGCCGGCACGACGATCCAGCTTCCGGGATTCGATGATCCCCGCATCATCGGTGTGATCTGCCGCTACTACCTGTACCGCTTCCAAACCGGCAACGCAGACATCGAGAAGCTTTACGAGAACCAGCAAAACAATCCCGCGACCCTCGAGATCGTGGGCACCTTCGCGCCGCTCTTCGCCAATGAGACGATCTTCACCGGACCTGTCGGCCGGCTGTTGATTTCAAACGACACGAATATCCCCACGCCCGCAGGCACCAGAAACAACGGCAACGGCCGGATCGCGCTTGCGCCTGCGGTGCTGCGGCAGAACGGGAATGCCATTTCGGGGGATTTTTCCGGCACCTTTCCGGACTATCAGGGGAACACCACAGCCAACCCCAAGTACGACTTCGGCGCCGTGACGCTTGTCGTCGGCAACGCCGCTGGCAGCGCCACCATCGGACCGATCGACTACGCCGACACCGATTCCGGCAATCAGCACGGCTGGCTCTTCGATTTCGATATTTCGTCGAACACCGCCGCCCAGCAGATTCTGCGCGATCCGCAAGCGAAGTTCAGCCTGCAACACCAGCAGTACGGCACCGTGCTGGCGGAAACCGATTACTATTTCGTCTCGAATCAACAGGGCATCTATGCCGAGCAAAACGGTCCGCGCGATTCCTTCCTGAACCAGGGAACTTCCGAGGCCGCGACAATCTCGGTCTACCATCGTGGCCGCGACCTCGGCGCAGCCGATTGCCCTCCGATTTCTGTCTGGCAGTACCGTTCCGTTCCGATTCAGTCGCCCGGTGATGTTGAATCGCTTGCCACGAATTTCAAGCCTGGGCAGCCGCTTCAGGTCGATACCAGCCAGCCGGGCAATTTTCTGTTTACGTTCAGCATCGCGGCACCAGCCGGTTTTCCGCCGCAGAGCTACAACGATTTCATGTTCCCGCCCTACATCACGAACGCGCCGTCCATCAGTCTGCGAATTCTGCCCAACGATGAAGACTTCAGCCGCTACTACGTCGACCCAGGTGCCGCGGATCCGGTGGGGAACGATCAACTGACCTTCGATGTGGTCTATCAGAAAGTGCTGCGCACCTATTACCTGTTGTACCCGGTCATGAACTCGTTCTTCCCGCTCAATTCGGAGTCGCAGGTTGCTCAGAGTGCGCAGGCCATTCTCGGCGTGACCGATCCGGCGCAGTGGATGTCGGGTCAGTACATGCCGCGCACCCGGGACATGTCCGCGAGTCGCCGCACGCTCCTGCGGGCCTGGTGCCGGAAAGTCATCGCTGCCGGATTGCGGTCTTAATTGGCGCGTCTGATCGGCTGGCGGCGATGTCTTGTCACCGTTGTGGAACGGCGCAAGCGTCCGCCTTAGTGCCGGAACAACCGGCCATCCTCTTGCGACGGGAGGTATTCATGACACACCAGGAGACACGGAGCGACAAGGCACTGTCGCGGCGAAGCATCATTCAGGCGCTTGCGGCCGGCGCGGGAGCGATGGTTGCAGGCCCGGCGGCGGCACAGCAGGCGGGCCCGGTCGCGCCGCCCAGCACCATCACCAGTCCACCGCGCGACTTTTCCCGCAGGGGCGCGCCCACCACCTACTTCTGGGATCCGGACGTCATCGCAGTCGACCCGAGCTTCAACGACCTTGCGCAACCCAATGCGGCGATCCAGCGGCTCTACACCGGCGTTCTATGGGCCGAAGGCCCGGCATGGAGCGCACAGGGGCGCTATCTCGTGTGGAGCGACATTCCGAACAATCGGCAGATGCGCTGGTCAGAGGACGACGGCCGCGTCAGCGTGTTCCGGATGCCCTCCAACAACAGCAACGGCAACACGTTCGATTTCCAGGGCCGGCAGGTCTCCTGCGAGCACCTGACGCGCCGCGTCACCCGCTACGAGCACGACGGTACCGCGACCGTGCTCGCCGATAATTACAACGGCAAGCGGCTGAACTCGCCGAACGACGTCGTACCGCACCCCGACGGCAGCTACTGGTTCACCGACCCGCCCTACGGCGGCCAGCTCTACGAGGGCGAGCCGGATGTCGCCGGCGGTCCGACCAACGCGGCGGGCAAGCTCAATCCACGCATCGGCCAGCCGGCGGGTTTCGCACCGGGCCGCCGCGAACTGCCGACCAACTGCTATCGCGTCGATCCGAGCGGGCGCGTCGATCTTGTGGTGAGCGAGGATCAGGTACCCGACCCGAACGGGCTCGCCTTCTCACCCGATTACAAGAAGCTCTATGTCATCTCGACCGGCAAGGGCCCGGGCGATACCGGCGCGGGCGGCAAGGGCGACATCCATGTTTTCGACGTCGGCTCCGACAACAAGCTCTCGAACCAGAAGCTGTTCACCGACTGCATGGTCGATGGCGTGAAGTGCGGGCCGGACGGCATTCGCAGCGACGTCAACGGCAATATGTGGGTCTCGAGCAATGCGGGCCGCGCCGTTGGCTACAGCGGCGTGACCGTGTGGTCGCCCGAAGGCAAGCTGCTCGGGCGCATCCGCATCCCCGAAGTGGTCGGCAACGTTTGCTTCGGCGGGCCCAAGCGCAACCGTCTGTTCATGGCCGGAAGCCAGTCGCTCTATGCGGTCTTCACTGCCACGCAAGGCGCAGCGCCGGGCTGAGCGAAGGGAATTGGCGGCGCGCCGCAGAAAAACGTGGCGCGCCCGAAGGGATTCGAACCCCTGACCTCTGCCTTCGGAGGATTGTTAGCCGTTCGACGTGTGCCCATTTTTCGGACCTTTCTGAACCTAAAGCGCTCGGAACGCATCGAAAACATCAGGCCGTTACGCGGACATTCTGCGGACGCCTGCCGATGTTCTGTGCTGCCTCCCGTTGGTAGTCGGGGTGATGATGGCCATAGACGCGAAGCAGAGTTTCAACGCTGGTGGAGAGGAAGCCAGCCGCCTGCCAAGGGTCCGTGCCTGCTTGCATCAGCCAAGTCGCGGCCGTGTGCTTCAATGTGTGCGGGGATACGTCGGCCAAGCCCGCGCGCCGACAGGCAGAGGCAAAACCTTTCTTTACATCGCCAATGCGCTCGCCGTTAACGTTCAGCACAAAACCAAGTTCTGTTCCGCGCGCTCTGGCGCGCCGCAGATGCGGCAAAAGCCTGGGCGGGATAGGAATGACGCCGCGCTTCTTGTTCGTGCGCCGGCGGCCTTCCTTTTCGAAATTGATCGTGCGTCCGTCGAGGTTCACCTGAGGCCAACGAAGCGATAAGATCGCCTCCTTTCGCCGGCCGGTATAGATTCCGATCAGCACAAACAGCGGCAAATAGAGCCGCGCTTGCGGCGTCTGAGCAGCTCGGATTAACCGCGCGGCTTCGGCGCGCGTCAGCCATCGGTCTCGAGATTCAGGGCGTTCCGGCAACTCGACAGCGACAACACGCGTAATCCGCCCTGCCCGGTGCGCATAATTGATCGCGGCGCGCAAAACCCCCAACTCCCGCCGCACAGTGCCCGCCGAGCGCCGGCGCTCTTCCATATATCGCACGCTCAGCTGAGGGACTTCGGCGACGGTGTAACCTTCGAAAAAATCAGCGAGCGCCAGAACGGCATACGCGATCCGGTCTGGCGCGACGACTTTGGGGCCGCGCTCGGTCGAGTAGTCCGTCAATATATCGGTGACTAGGATCTCAGCCGGATCACGGGCGCCAGATCGTGGGGTTCGCTGTTGGATAAACTGAGCGAGCGCGACCTGAGCTGCTTCGCGGTCTGCCGTGCCAGTGCTGCGCTGGCGGCTGCGGCCTCGCTCGGTCCAGACGATGTACCAGCAAGCCCGCTTTTCGAGCCAATGGAGGTGAGCGCCTTTGTTTCGCCTTGGCATGACTGCCTCGTGTTGCATGCGATGAACTGTTGGATTGCGTCCCGAGGGATCATGACCCTCTTGCCCACCATGACGTGCGCCAGCCGCCCGTCACGAATGAGACCACGCACCTGCGATTCGCTCGGCCCCAGCAGCGAAGCGGCCTGCTTTGGTGTGACCAACATTGGCAGGTCACTAAGGGCGGTCATCGCGCCCCCCTTGCAGCAATCGAGTGCGTACCTGCCGATCAACGTCATTTACCCATACAAACACGCCCTCGTTCGCTCTCGGGCCGCCGAGCAAGCCAGCCAACAGAACGGACTCGGCCTTCGTGTTTCGGTCAACCCGAACAACGCGTGCACGATCTTCGCCCGGATACCCGAAAAGGAAAGTGAAGGCGGGCGACTTGAACAACTCACCGGGATCACGGCTAAAGCCCGGCGCCTCATCCTGATCGGCGATGTCTGAAAAACTGTAGGCAGCGCGTTCGGCATGAGCCGGGCGAAAGCCACACTTGATCAGCCGAGCAGCGATTCCCCATTGCAGCGCGCGCCGGAGGGAAACGATGTGCGGCACTCCTTCCATTCTGGCAGACAGATCGGAATTGCGCAGTTTGAAGTGACCGCGCTGCACCCAAATGCGGAGCGTCCCGACATCTACGTCAATCGCCGAAGCTACTTCCGACAGTGAAAACGCAGGGGCATCCAAGTCCATCGAATCTACCTGAAACGTATGTATCAGGCTACCTGAAACAAGCGCTTCAGGTCAAGAGGCTAACGCGACTTGACCGCTCATCGTGACGCGAGGAACTTCGCACTAACTCCGCCTGAGCGAGCCTAGGACCACCGCAATCAATCGCGGAACTCTCCGACGATTCGGCGCGAAGGGCGCACTTTCGGCTTGGCTCGAACTCGTGCGGTTGCAGGCCCGATGTTTAGGCGGGGACTTTTTCAGCCGATGCGAGTGTCCCGTCATGTCCGCTAGCGGATCAGGATCGGACCACTTGTGCCTAGGTCGGTTTGTTCAGCTAGTGACCCGTCGCGGACTTTTTGAGCGATCATCCGGCTTCAAGCCGACCCACGACTGAACTAGACTCGTGTCGGATCAGCGCGGACCAAGCCGATGCCTGGGATCGCTACCGAATTTCTTTTCTCGATTGCGCTTGAAGTGGCCGTCCTCGCGCTCGGCGAGACGCCGTACGGCGGGCGACGCATCGCACGGGTTGATGGCGGCAGCTTCGAAGGACCGAAGCTAAGGGGCGTGGTGCTGCCGGGCGGCGCCGGCTGGATGATCCTGCGGCGCGATGGCGTACTCGATATTGAGGTGCGCATCGTGCTCGAGACTGACGATAAGCAAATGATCTGCATGCATTGGAAAGGGCTCCGGCACGGGCCAAAAGACGTCATCGACCGCCTCAATCGTGGCGAAGCTGTTGATCCTTCCAGCTACTATTTCCGCACCACGCCATACTTCGAGACAAGCTCAGAAGGCTATTCTTGGCTCAATCGCATTTGCTCGATTGCCACCGGGTCGCGTGTTGGCGATCGCAGAGGTTTCGACGTCTATCAAGTCCTGTAGTGGCGTTCCGGTCCTGGCCCTTGGCGTCGGGACCCGATGTCCGCTCGCATGTCGGCGATTGGGGTACGAGCGGACTCGTTGTGCTCAACTTGAGTTTTGTCGAAGTTGACCCAAGGCGGACCTCTCGGCGGCATCGCAAAATGCGCGGCCGGTGCGATAAGGCCCCCAGCTTCGGGCTTACCTTGCGATGCGCAGCTTCGAGAGGTTGGTGCCGATCTGGTTGAAGATCGTCCCAATGCCGGATGACGTCGTGACCAGGAAGAACTTGTCCGACGTGGTCGCGCAGGTCTGCAGCAAGGTCGAGGTCGGGTCGCTGCCCGTATTGACCTGCACCGTGTAGACCGTGATGCCGGCCGTCCTCAGGCCAGTGCAGGTCAGCTGCTGGCGCGCATCGATCGAGGCCTGATCTGTGTACCAGCGGTCTTCGGTGTTGAGGCCGTCGGTCAGCAGAATGATGACCTGCTGATAGGTGTAGTTCGGATCCAGCGCGGGCGGCGTCGGATAGGGCCCACCGCCGACCAGCGACATCCAGCCGTGCGCCAATCCGATGTTCTGGTTGGTATAGCCGGCCGGGCTCATGTTGTTGACCAGCGTCGTCATCGCGCTCCAGTTGTTCGTCAGCGGCAGCACGGCCTGCGGACACGAGTCGTATTGCTCTGCCGGGAATTTCGAGGACGCACTGCTGCCCGGCGCGTTCGCATTGGTGTCGTAGTCCTGGCCGGTCGGCGCATTCGAACCGCCGCGGTCTGTCACACAGCCGTTCCAGGTGCTGTGACTGGCCGGCGTCCAACTCGGGTTGCCGTTCTGAGCCAGGCAGTCGGTCTGATTGTTGGACCAGACGGTGTTGTTGCCTTTCTTGCAGGTGCCGTTGTTCTTGTCCCAATCGGTCCAGTCGATCCAGCTCGCGCTGGAATTGCCGGTACCGACATTCACGTCCTTCACGAACGGAATGATGGAGACATAGACATCGGCGCTGTTCGTCGCGGCGTTGTGGAGCTGGGTGAGAAGGTCGTTCGTTGCGGTCTTGAGCGCGCCGATCTTGTTGTAGTCGGCCATCGACCCGGTGTTGTCGAGCACGAGCGCGACGCGCAGCCTGCTGTTGCCCCACTTGACGGTGGACGTGCTGCCGACGTTGAGGCTCGAGAAGCCCATGATCCTCATGAACGCGGTGTCGACCGAACCCGACACGGAGATCGTGAGTTGTGAGCCGCCCGCGGTCGTGTAGGTCGGGGTAATCACGAGGTTCAACGCCTCGGGATGATTGAACATCGCGTTGAAGTAGGCGGTCGCCTGCTGCTGCAGCTGGGTTTGCGTCAGCGTCGGCGCGAGTTTCGCCATCGCAAGCGCGGTCGCGTCGATCGCGGACTGCATGCCGGTGCGCACCGAATTGGCG
>Ga0310810_10000609_pt1 | contig 35978 bp, 33 predicted proteins | sample NCmetagenome_FD_207641 | JGI IMG/M metagenome (GOLD analysis project Ga0310810, IMG submission 207641) | Soil microbial communities from experimental microcosm in Duke University, North Carolina, United States - NC | ecosystem: Engineered > Artificial ecosystem > Soil microcosm > Unclassified ...
GATCTGGTGCCCCTCGATGTGTTTCAGGATGCGCTCGTAGGTCGCCGGTTTGCGCCGCTCGTCGTGTTCGGGTTGAAGGCCGTCGATCGAGACGACCACCTGCAGTCGCGGCAAGCCGATCCACTCGCTTGGAATTGGACGCACCGCGCTCGTCACCAGCTGTGCGTGCACGCCACGCTCAGCAAGCTGCGGCAGGATCTGATTCAACTCTCGATAGCGCACCAGCGGCTCGCCGCCGACGATTGACACGTGGAGCGGCCGGTGATGATCGATGAGCGCCATGAACCGCTCCACCAGCTCGTCCCCCTTGTAATCGGCGAGGCCGCGCAGCGTCACGTTGCCACCGAGATGCTCATCGCCGTAGGCGTAGCAGCCCGGACATCGCAGCGGACACTCTTTGGTGATCTCGATCGAGAGGTTGGGACGATAGCCCGTGAGGATCCGGCCCCAGGCCTGAACCAGCTCACGAGCCCCGACGGCGGTTCCGCTCATGTAGTTCCCATTATCTGCGAGTCGTGACGAGGCCGTACACAAAATCACCGATCACTTGTTTGTTATCCTGTCTGAACACATGCCACGTGCACGCGAGCTTCCGCGCATCGTCCGACGTCGATCACGACTTCACGGCTGGGGCGTCTTTGCACTCGAGCCTATCAACAAGAACCGTCGCATCATCACCTACGACGGCGAACTAATCGATCACAAAGAGAGCCTCAAACGCGAGACGAAATATCTCAAGCGCGGGGAGATCTGGTGTTTCACGGTGAATTCACGGTGGGTCCGCGACGCGATGTCGGGTGGCAACGTGGCGCGGTTCATCAACCACGCGTGCCGTCCTAATTGCTATAGCCACATCGTCGGCCGCGAGATCTGGATCCGCGCCGGCCGCAACATCGAACCGGGTGAAGAGCTCACCTACGATTACCACACGGACGGCGAGCAGGTTATTCAATGCAAATGCCGGCCAGGGTGCAAGCGCAAGCTTTGATGCGATCCGCCGCCACAGGTTTCGGTGCGGCGGGCTACGTCGCTGCGGTGATGCTCGCCGCGGCACTGATTGGAGCGCGGACGCCCGCATCGCAGACGCCCGCGCCGCAAACGGCGGCGGCGCAGACCGACGTCACTGATGCAGTGCTCGAGAAAGCGAGCGAAGGCCGCACGATTGACATAGGCCTGCTCTCGACCGGTGGTGGTGTCGCGACAATCCCGCTCGAAGTGTACGTCGCCCGCGTGCTCGCCGGTGAAGCCGAACCCGGCGCCGCCGATGCGGCGCAGCAGGCGCTCGCCGTCGCCATTCGCACGTATGCGATTGTCAACGAGGGCCGTCATCGTCGCGAAGGGTTCGACTTGTGCGACACCACGCATTGTCAGGTGATGCGCACCGCCAATGACTACTCGCGACGCGCAGCGGTGGCGACTGCCGGCCGTGTGCTGACGCTCGGTGGGAAGCCGGTCGAGATCTTCTACTCGGCCTCGTGTGGTGGACGCTCGGAGAGCGCCGCGGATGTCTGGCCCGGGGGCACGCGATTTCCATACTTGCGCTCGGTCCGCGACGATGTGCACGAGGACGAAGTGCCGTGGGTGCTGACGCTCACGCTCGACGAGATTCGACAAGCGCTGGTGAAGGCGGGCTTCGGTGGTGACCGTCTGCGCGACATCGAGATCGACGAGCGTACGGGTTCGGGCCGAGTCGCGCGATTGCACGTGCCAGGCTTGCGGCCTGATGCGATTGCCGGCGATCCCTTCCGAATGGCCATCGGTCCGCGGCAACTTCGCAGCACCGCGTTCTCACTCACACGCACCGGCAACAGCGTACGGTTCACCGGCGTTGGCTACGGTCACGGCGTTGGCATGTGCGTCATCGGCGCCGGCCGTCGCGCGCGGCGCGGCGAGTCACTCGAAGCGATCCTCGGACAGTACTTTCCGGGACTCGCGCTGATGTCATTGAACGTGACCGCTCCGGTTGAACCACCGGTGCCGGTCTCTGTTGCACCGCCTCGTGCGCCGATCGCGCCGCCGGTGACGGCTCCCGCGCCGACGGTTCCTCCGGCTGTTCCTCCACCGGTCGCCTCGTCCGACATCAACGTTCGTGTGCCGAACCCGTCGCCGATTTCCGCGGGCGAGTTGGGACGTCTCGCGCTGCGTCTTCGCGAGTCGTTGTCGAAGACGCTCGGCACGTCGACGGGCGGTGTCACAGTGGAACTGCACAGCACGATCGACGGCTTCCGATACGAGACCGGGCGGCCTTGGTGGGTCAGCGCCGCAGTCAAGGGCTCGACGATTGACCTGGCCCCGGCCGCGCTCCTGGCGCAGCGCGATGGTGTCGAGACGACTCTCCGCACCGCGATGGCGGAGCTGCTGGTCTCCTCCACCTTGTCCGATCGGCCGGCATGGGTGAGGGTAGGCGCGGCGCGGTATTTCTCGAGATCTGAGCCGCACGGCGCGGTCAATCGCGACGTCAAATGCCCCGCCAATGCGGAGTTGACGATGGCGTTGTCGGCATCGGCACAGCGAGAGGCCGAGTCACGGGCTGAGCGCTGCTTCGCGCGCGAGCTGGCGAAAACCGGCGACTGGCGCGCCGTGAAGTAAGCAGGGTTCCCGCGTTAAGGCTCGACCGGGCGTACGGGCCTATAATTCGCTTATGTTGATAAAGCAGGCGCCTGACATTCTTTCGTCCGAGATCACTCCAAAGAGCGTGTACTTGCGGCGCCGGGAGTTCATCCAGGCGTCGGCGGCCGCGCTGGTCGCAGCCGGCCTCGGCACACTCGCCGACACGGCTGCCGCACAGGGCGGCCTGGCCAAGCTGCCCAACGTCAAGAAGAGTCCGCTCAGCGCGGACGAGAAGCCGAGCCTCTACGAACACGTCACGAGCTACAACAATTTCTACGAGTTCGCTCCCGGGGCAGGCGACGGTCCGAAGGCCAACTCGAAGAACTTCAAGCCGCGACCGTGGAAGCTGCAGATCGACGGCCTCGTCAACAAGCCGGGCAGCTACGACATCGACGAGTTCATCAAGCCGTACGCGCTCGAGGAACGCGTGTATCGGTTCCGCTGCGTCGAGGCATGGTCGTTCGTGATTCCGTGGGTCGGGATTCCGATGGCCGATGTGATCAAGCGCGTCGAGCCAACGTCGAAGGCGGCGTTCGTCGAGTTCACCACGCTTCAGGACACGGGTCGCTTCCCGATGCAGCGCACCGACCTGCTCGAGTGGCCGTACATTGAAGGTCTGCGTCTCGATGAGGCACAGCATCCGCTCACGCTGTTGGCGGTTGGCCTCTACGGTGAAGTGTTACCGGCGCAGAACGGCGCGCCGATTCGTCTGGTGGTGCCCTGGAAGTACGGCTTCAAGGGCGCGAAGTCGCTGGCCCGGATCCGCTTCGTGGACAAGCAGCCGCTCAACACGTGGCAGAAGATGGCGCGGAACGAATACGGGTTCTACGCCAACGTGAATCCACAAGTCGATCACCCGCGATGGAGTCAGGCGCGCGAGCGCCGGTTGCCGAGCTTCATCGCCAACCGTCGCACCGAAATGTTCAACGGCTACGCTGACCAGGTGCAGAGCCTGTACGCGGGCATGGACTTGCGCAAGAATTTTTGAAGCCCATCACTCTCGTTCGCGTTCTCCTTTTCGCCGCGGCGGCGACTCCCGCCGCGGCGCTCGCTTACGGGTTCTACCGGCTTTACTACGGTATCGACTTCAACGCGCTGACCGCGAACCCCGGCGACTACATCACCGATCAAACCGGTACGTGGGCACTCGGCTGTCTGGCCGCATCGCTCTCAGTCACGCCGGTGCGCCGATTGACGGGGTGGAACGAGATCATCAAAGCGCGCCGCATGCTCGGCTTGTTCGCGTTCTTCTACGCCACGCTGCACATGCTCACCTGGGTCGTCTTCATCCACTACTTCGACGTGTCGTTCATGGTCGAAGACGTGCTCAAGCGGCCGTTCATCACCGTCGGCATGGCGACGTTTCTGATGCTGCTGGTGCTGGCGCTGACGTCGAACCAGTTCTCCATTCGCAAGCTCGGTCGCCGATGGGGCAAGCTGCATCGTCTCGCGTACGTCGCCGCGGCGGGTGGGACGCTGCACTTCTGGCAACTGGTGAAAGCGGACACGACGGAGCCGTGGCGTTGGGCCGCGGGGTTCGCCGCACTGTTCGCGTTTAGATTGTGGTGGGCTTATCGCCCTCGCCTGGCGGCTCGATCAATTCCCAACGCCCGACGCCCAACGCCCAACCACTCCCAACTCCCAACCTCCAAGAGTTCGCAAAGTTGAGAGTTCTTGGGAGTTGGGACTTGGAAATTGGGAGTGGTTGGGAGTTGGTAGTTGGGCGTTGGGAGTTGAGTTAGAGCCAGCCGGATCGCTTGAAGCCGACGTAGAGAGCCGCACACGCTCCCGCCATTACTACGATCGAAACCTGATAGCCGTAATCCCAGTTCAGCTCGGGCATGTGCTTGAAGTTCATGCCGTAGATGCCGGCGATCATCGTCGGGACAGCGATCATGGCCGCCCAGGCGGTGATGCGCTTCATGTGCTCGTTCTGCGCATGCGACATCAACGACAGGTGGGCCTCGAGCGCGGTCGTCAGGAGTTCGCGCTGAGCATCGATCGTCTCGTTCAACCGCACGATGTGATCGTAGACGTCGCGGAAGTAGACGCGCGTGTCCTCCGGGATGTGGGGCAGATCGAATCGCATCAGGCGATTGCACACTTCGACGAGCGGCGTGACCGCGCGGCGCAGTGACAGCAGCTCGCGTTTGAGCTGATAGATCCGCGACGTCGCGTCGCCCGTATCCGACATCCCGAAGATCAGGTCCTCGAGATCTTCGACTTCTTCCTCGATCTGCTGCACCACCGGCAGATACTGATCGACGACGAAGTCCATCAACGCGTAGAGGACGTAGCCGGGTCCCTTGGAGAGTAGATGCGGCGTAGACTCGCAGCGCTGCCGTACGCCGATGTGGGAGCGGAGCGACCCGTGACGCACGGTCACGAGGTAGTTGCGTCCGAGAAAGATGTGCGTCTCGCCGAACTCCAGATGACGCGCCGAGGTGGACATGTGCGCGGTGCGGAGCACCACAAACAGCGAGTCCTCGTAGAGTTCGAGCTTCGGCCGCTGGTGCGCGTTGTAGGCGTCCTCGATCGCCAGATCGTGGAGGCCGAACTGCTTCTGCACCTGGCGCAGCACGTCCTGTTCGGGCTCATAGAGGCCAAGCCAGACGAACTGGTCGTCGCGTGAAAGTGCCGGCCGAATTTGATCGATGCCAAGGTCGGCCACTCGCGAGCCACCACAGTAGGCGGCGCAGTCGATCACCGGCGCGGGCGATGGTGCCGGCGGTGAAACAACGGTGTCGGGCATCACGACTCCAGCTTACGCCAACTTCGTCGGCTCGTCGCTAAGGCGCAGTGGTATGGCGAGTCGTGGCGTCTCGTAGAGGCGAGTCTTGAGACCCGCCTGGCCTGTGCCTGTAGAATGCCTACAGCTCATGGATCGCTCCGCGCCCGCTTCGCGTCTCGTTCTGCTGCAAGGCACCCTCGACATGCTGATCCTGCAGACGCTGCAGTGGGGGCCACAGCACGGGTATGCGATCACGCAGATGATCCGCGCCCGATCGTCTGAGGCGCTCCAGGTGGAGACCGGCTCGCTGTATCCCGCACTACATCGTCTCGAGCGCCAGGGCTGGGTCAAAGCCGAATGGGGACAGACCGACACGAATCAGCAGGCCAGGTTTTACCGGCTGACCGCCGCAGGCAAGAAACAGCTGATACGTGAGCGCGATCGCTGGTCGCAACTGGTGGCGGCCATTGGCGGCGTTCTCGATGCCGGCCCCGCCAAGGGCTGATCTCCTGATTTCTACGCGCCCACTCCTCGGTGGGGAATCCCGCAGTGGCGCGGACTTTTGCCCAAGCGCAACTGCGGGGTACCGAATAAACCTCGTACTGACGTCACGAGCGAAAGGTACGATTCCTGCCCGAACCTCCGGTGTTCATCGGCCGCTGTCGATGAGAGGAGGTCGCCATGCGCAGTTCCCACGCAGAATGGGCCGTCGCCGCCGTGGTCGCCGCGTGTCTGGCGGCGTCGTGCACCGCGCCGGCGCCGGTCGAGCAGAAGCCCTCAGCGCAACCTGCCGCCGCGGTTGCCGCACCACCGCTGCGCTCACCCGTGAGCATCAACGCCGAAATGGTCACCATCGTCGATCACGCTGGCCATCAACTGTGGGAAGCCGAGCGACCGGGTAACTCACCGAAGACTGACGCTGCCTGGGCCAATCTCGAAGAGCATGCGACGCAGCTGGCCGCGGCCGGTGCGTTGGTGTCGCTCGCCGGTACGGGGACCAACGACATCGTCTGGACCGATTCGGCAGGGTGGCGGAAGTGGTCGCGCGCGTTGAGCGATGCCGGATTGGCGGCGCTCAAGGCATCGCAGGACAAGAACATGGATGCACTGGTCGCGGCCAACGGACGAATCGTCGAGGCGTGCGAGGGCTGCCACAAGCAGTTCAAGCCGGAGCTTCCGAGCGAGGGCATCGTGCACGCACATGCGCATCCATTCCGCGCGTCGGCGGTGGCGGTTGGAAAATAGAGGCGCGGCCGCTCAATTCCGTGGCAAATGGCCCATTGGAGTGTCGCGGGCTCTTGACTCGCAACCGTCGGGCGCCCAAGATCCTCCGGTGAGGCCATACCCCATGACTAGACAGGCCCGTATTCTCTGCATTCTTACTACCGCGGTCGTCATCGTCACCGGACTCGCGCTTCAGGCCCAGGCACCGCAGCGCACCGGAACAGCGGCAGCCGCCCCTCATTCTGCGAAGACCGCACCGACCTATGTGCCCCCGAAAACGCCGTGGGGCGACCCTGATCTGCAGGGGACCTACACCAACAAGGATGAGAACGGCATCCCGATGGAGCGGCCCACGCAGTTCGCTGGCAAGAGCGCCGACGATGTGGACGACTCTGAGTTCGCCGAGATCGTGCGTGAGCGTCAGCAGCGTGCGCTGGCGAGTGCGGCGGGGATCGGTGGCGCGGACACGGGCGCCGGGCCGGTCCACTGGTACGAGCACTACAACGCGAAAAACAGCCGCGCGTGGCTCATCATCGAGCCGGCCGACGGACGTATTCCTGCACTCACCGCTGCGGGGCAGAAGGCGGCAGATGCACGCGCGGTGGCACGGAAGAATAGTGGCCGCGGACCGGCGGACTCGTGGGAGGACCGCAGTCTCTACGACCGCTGCATCACGCGCGGTGTGCCGGGCTCGATGATGCCCGCGATCTACGGCAATGCCTACGACATCACCCAGGCGCCGGGCATGGTGGCCATCCGCTACGAGATGATTCACGAGACCCGCATCATTCCGCTGGACGACTCACCGCGGCCGGGGAAGAGCATCACCTCGTACATGGGCTCAGCGCGCGGCCACTGGGAAGGCAACACGCTCGTCGTCGTCACGAAGAACTTCAACGACCGCGGCGCGTATCGCAACGCCGAGCCGGCGACCTACACGCTCATCGAGCGCTTCACGCCGATCGCGCCGAACAAAGTGCTCTGGGCGGTCACGATCGATGACAAGGCCACGTGGGTCGCACCGTGGACGTTCGAGATGAACCTCACGAGGGATGCCTCGCAGCCTCTCTTCGAGTACGGCTGTCACGAAGGCAACTACGGGCTGCGCAACATCCTGAGCGCGGCGCGGGCCGAAGAGAAGGCTTCGCAAAAGAAATGATGCGTTTAGGTCTGCTCCTGTGCGCGGCACTTGTTGCTGCGCAACCTGTCTTCGCCCATCACTCGTTCGCCATGTTCGATACGGCGAAACGGCTCACGATGAGCGGCACCGTGACCGGCTTCGAGTGGACGAATCCTCACGTTTACATCGAGCTCGATGTCCCAGACGAGAAGGGCGCGCTCAAGCACTGGAGCGTCGAGTTGGGCAGTCCGAGCATCCTGATGCAGGCCGGCTGGAAGTTCAGTGACGTGAAGGTGAACGACAAGATCACGGTCGTGCTGAATCCGCTTCGCAGCGGCGAGGCCGGTGGCTTACTCGTGACGGCGACGGTCCGCGATGGCCGTGTGCTTGGCAACGGTCCCGGTCGCGTCGGGGGACAGCAGTGAACGTTCGTGTAGCGGCACGTCCAAGAGAACGTGCCCTACTCATAGTCGTCGCGCTCTTGTCCGCGGCGGCTGCGCACGCGCAGACGCCGCCGGATCTGTCCGGTGTGTGGGCGCCGTATCGCGCCGGTCGCGGCGCCGATCCCAAACTCAATCCTCCACCGCCGACGCCTATCGTGCTGAAGCCGCTGTATGCGAAGCCGTACGAGGCGCGGCGCGCGGCGGAAGACGAAGCCACAAAGAAAGGCGAGCCGCTTGGCACGGCTGCCGTGCAGTGTGTGCCCTACGGATTTCCGCGCATGATGGCGGTCGCGCTTTATCCCGCGGAAATCATCCAGCGACCGGCGCAGATCACCCTCATCACTGAAGCGTTCAGCGAGGTGCGGCGCGTCTATATGAACCAGCCGCAGTTGCCGATCGATGAAGTGCCTCCCGGCTATTACGGTCACTCGGTGGGGAAGTGGGAGGGCGACACGCTGGTCGTCGATACCGTCGGCATCAAGGAGTCGGTGCTCGGGTATCAGAACACGCCGCACAGCAACCAGGTACGGATCACCGAGCGGATCCGTCTGGTGACGCCCGACATGCTGCACGACCAGATCACCGTCGAAGATCCGGTGGTGCTCGAGAAGCCATTCACCTACACGCTCGCCTACCGGCGGATGCCGAACTACAAGATGGTTGAGTTCGTGTGTGAGAACAACCGCGAGTACCTCGATGAAAAGGGTGCCGTGAAGATGAAGCTGCGGGAGCGATAGTCATGGCAAGAGCATTGATGCTGGCAGCGGCAATCGGGCTGCTCATTCCCCCTCAAGCCCTGGCGCAGCAGGCGCCTGCCGTTCCGCTCAACCCGCTCGCGCCGTCGAATCTCGCGAAGCCGCGACCGAAGCCGCCATTCGATCTCACCGGCACGTGGTTCATCGACATGGCCGGCAGTCAGAACTCGTGGCGCTTTGGACCGCCGCCGCCGGCGAACAAGATGACGCCGGAAACGATGAAGCATTTCGAGGCCGCGCAGAAGGCGGCCAAGGAAGGCAAGGCGTATCGCGACGACATCGGCCAGTGCTGGCCCGCAGGACTGCCGCTGATCATGACGCGCGTGTGGCCGGTCGCGATGATCCAGTTGCCGACCGCGATCTACATGGTCAGCCACTTCATGAACAGCCTGCGGATCGTCTATCTCGATGGACGGCCGCACTCCGATCCCGACGTCGTCGTCCGCACGTTCAACGGCGAATCGATCGGGAAGTGGGAAGGCGATACGCTCGTCGTCGATACGACGCACTTCGTCAACGATCACCATTGGATCGACTCGGGCATCCCGGCTACTGACGCCCTGCATATCGTCGAGCGGATGCGACTGCTCAAAGGCGGTGCGGTGCTCGAGATCGAATACACGCTGACCGACCCCAAGAGCTGGGCCGGTGAGATGAAGTGGACCAAGCGCTGGAACCGTGTGGACGATCAGGAGGTCACCGAGGTGACCTGCACGCCTGACCTCAACTCGCACATTCCCAGCACGCAGTCAGAATTTCAGGCGAAGTAGGGCCGGTCCTTTTGGACAGGCCGGAGAGATGTTATGAGATCGGCTCTGTTGTGCACCGCTGTTGTCCTCGCATCCACGATCGTGTCCGCGCATCATTCCTCCGCGGGCATCGATCGCGCGAAGTCCGTCGAACTGGTCGGCACGATCAAGCAGTTCTCGTGGACCAACCCGCACTCGTGGATGGAAGTCGAAGTTCCCGATCAGAAAGGTGGCACCGTTGTCTGGAAGGTTGAGATGACGTCGCCAGCGTATCTGGTCCGCGCCGGCTGGAAATCCACGACCGTGAAGACGGGCGACGAAGTCAAAGTGACGGTGCGGCCGTTGCGCGACGGATCGCCCGGCGGTCTGTTTGTGTCGGTGCAGTTGGCCGATGGCCGCACGTTCACGGAGCGTGCGCTCGCCGCCACACCACCTGCGGCCAATCCCTAGTACACCGCTCGGCGGGTGAGTCGCAGTGCCACGGCGTCACCCGCCTCCGTTTCTCTCCCACGGCAGAGCTTGTCGATTTCACCGTTTTCCGTTCGACGTGTCAGTAGAGGAGAGAAATCATGCGATTCGTGGTGATGGTCAAGGCGACCAAGGATTCCGAAGCGGGCAAGATGCCCAGCACGAAGCTGCTGGAAGAGATGGGCAAGTTCAACGAGGAACTGATCAAGGCTGGCGTCATGCTTGCCGGCGAGGGCCTCCACCCCAGCTCGAAGGGTGTCCGCGTCACGTTCGGTGGTGATACCCGGAAGGTCATCGACGGTCCATTCGCCGAGACGAAGGAACTGGTCGCCGGCTTCTGGATCTGGCAGGTCAAGTCACTCCAAGAAGCGATCGAGTGGGTGAAGCGTTGCCCGAACCCACACAACGGCGAGGGCGAGATCGAGATTCGGCAGGTATTCGAGCCCGATGACTTCGGTCCCGCGTTGACGCCCGAGCTGCGCGCGATGGAAGAGCGTCTCCGCGCGAAGGACGAGTATCTCCGGAAGAACGACGCCAAGAGCTGAGACCTGTCCGCGCGGTCTCAGAACCGCGCTCGACGAGCGCTTGCCGTGACCGATTCGATGATGGTGTGATCGGTAGCGTGACGGCTACCGACACACAGCGCGCCATCGAAACCGTCTGGAAAATGGAGTCGGCGAAGGTCATCGCCGGCCTCACCCGCATCGTCCGGGACGTCGGCATGGCCGAGGACCTCGCGCAGGACGCGCTGGTCTCGGCGCTCGAGCAGTGGCCGCAGTCGGGGATTCCGCGTAACCCTGCTGCCTGGCTCATGGCCGCGGCCAAGCATCGTGCGATCGATTACTTCCGACGCAACAAGATGCTCGACCGCAAGCATCAGGAACTGGGCCACGAGCTCGAGACACAGCAGGAGTCGATCCCTGACTTCGACGCAGCGTTGGACGACAACGTGGGCGATGACATGCTGAGTCTGATCTTCATCGCGTGCCATCCGGTGTTGTCCACTGAAGCGCGCGTGGCGCTGACGCTCCGGCTGATGGGTGGTCTCACCACCGAGGAGATCGCCCGCGCGTTTCTCGTGGCCGAGCCGACGATCGCGCAGCGAATCGTCCGCGCCAAGCGGACGCTGTCCGAGGCGAAGGTCCCATTTGAGGTACCGCGCGGCGCCGAGCTCGCGAGTCGCCTCTCGTCGGTGCTCGAGGTCGTGTACCTGATCTTCAACGAGGGATATTCGGCGACCGCTGGTGACGATTGGATGCGCCCGGCGTTGTGTGAAGACGCCTTGCGTCTGGGCCGCATCCTCGCCGAGCTCGCACCGGGAGAGCCGGAGGTGCACGGCCTCGTGGCATTGATGGAGATTCAGGCCTCTCGCGCCGCAGCCCGCACGCGTCCGAACGGCGAGCCCATCCTGCTGCTCGATCAAGATCGCGGCCGGTGGGATCAGCTGCTGATCGGCCGTGGACTCGCGGCGCTCGAACGCGCCGAGCGCCTGGGTCGTGAGCGCGGAACGTATGTGCTGCAGGCCTCAATTGCTGCGTGTCACGCTCGCGCACGCGTCGCCGCTGACACCGACTGGCCGGCGATTGTGGCGTTGTACGGCGAGCTCGCGCGTTTGATCCCGTCGCCCGTCGTGGAGCTGAATCGCGCGGTGGCGGTCTCGATGGCGTCGGGACCAGCGGCCGCGTTGCCGCTCGTGGATGCGATCGCATCAGAGCCGGCGATGCGGAACTACCACTTGCTGCCGAGCGTGCGCGGTGATCTGCTGGTGAAGCTGGGCCGCTTCAATGAGGCACGACCTGAGTTCGAGCGCGCCGCCTCGCTGACGCGCAACGTCCGCGAGCGCGACCTGTTGCTCGAGCGCGCGAGAAACGCGAAAGCCAAATCCTCTCGACTTTAGGCTCTGGTCTTTAGGCTTTAGGCTAGAGGGCCACCTAACGCTCGCTCGAATCCAAGACCACTTTGATATCCACGACGGGCGTGCCGTCGATCGCCTCCATTGGTCCGATGCGAAGCTGATGTCCGGAGATCTCGCGGACGATCACGCGATGCAGGCCCAGTGGATTCGGCCGATCCGGCGAGCGCGTGAAGAACACGCCGGTCAGAGGATTCTCGGGATTCTTTCGCGGATGCACTTGCAACACCTCGCGATTGGCTTGATGGAACCACGTGATGACGATGAGTTCGGCGCCAGACTCGATGCCAAGCAGTCCCGGCGCGACGTCGGGCAACAGATCGAGCCAGACGTCTGGTGCACCTTCCGAACCCTGGCACGGTGCGTCTCGCCTCGTGCGCACCGTCGAGCGAATGAATCCAATTGGGTGCAGTGAATATGTCTCGCGTGTCGTCATCATAGGGCCACGAACCACCAACCACGAACCACGAACCACGAACCACCAACCACCAACCAGTTAACGCGTGGGCCACTGCCAGAGCGGCCGCTCCTGTTCTTCGCCCGCGACGCGTGTCTCGCCGAATTCTTTGATGAGTGAGAGCGACTGACACTCGGGCGTCTGTTGCAGCGTATCGACCAGCACCGGGGCATGTGAGACGACGAGCACCTGTGTGCGTTCGGCGGTTTGCACGATGAGGCGCCCCAGCGCCGGCAGTAAATCGGGATGCAGACTTGTCTCGGGCTCGTTCAACACGAGGAGCCCTGGCGGACGAGGCGTCAGGAGCGCCGCAACCCACAGCAAGTAGCGCAGCGTGCCGTCGGAGAGTTCGGCAGCCTTCAGTGGACGAAGCAGCCCGTGCTGCCGCATCTCGACATCGAACCAGCCCTTGTCCACCGTGACCGAGACCTCCGAGCCGGGAAACGCGTCAGTGATCGCAGCGTCGAGGGCATCGGCGTCGCCGATCTGACGAATCGTCTGCAAGGCCGCGGCGAGATCAGCGCCGTCGTGGCTGAGGACCGGCGTGTGCGTGCCCACCTGCGGCATTCGCGCCGGCGCTCCAGCATCGGTCCGCACGTGATCGTAAAACCGCCACGCCCGCATCGTCTCTCGCAGCATCAGCATCTCGGGTGTGCTCCGCGGATCGGCGCAGTGCGTCATCATGCTGTCGAACGATGCCAGTTGATGTGTCACGACCGTCCACTCGCGATCGTCTTTGCGGCTCTTCACCAGACCGCCGCGGCGATCGACCAGCAGCGAGGATGGACGAAGCGCCGGAGCAGCCCAGAGACACTCGCGTTTGATTTCTGGATCGTGAGCGAACGCATTCGTGGGGCCTGGCACTGCGGCGAGCCCGAGATCGATCGCGTAGCCGAAGTCGTCTGCACCAAAGCCAAGTCGCAGGCTGACGACTTTCTGCCGAGGTGTGCCTTGTACGGGCTGTTCACCGCGACGGACCGCGCGTGAGATCGATTCAGGTCCTGCCCACAGCGTTGACTGCAGGCCACCCTCGCGCGCGAGTGACGGGATGACGCGGCCCTGCGCCGTGTCGGCGAGCAAGCGGAGCGCGCGATAGAGATTTGATTTGCCGCTGCCGTTGGGACCGGTGACGAGGTTGAGCCCCTTGAGCGGGATGACAAAGTCGCGGAGCGATCGATAGCCCGCGATGGCCAGCGTCTGTAGCAAAGAAGTAGTGTCCGCCTTTAGGCGGACGTCAGACAGTCTACAACCCGAAGCGCCGGACGAGAGCCTCCAGTTCGCGCCGCAGGAACGGCAGCGAGGGTGCGATGAACAGATGGTCCTGCATACGTGACGGGTCGTAGTCGGTGTTGATGACGACGTCGGTCACGAAGGGCTCGCGCTTCACGTCTGATGAAAACAGCGAATAGGGGATCTCGCCGGTGGAGGACAGGATGCCGCTGCCAAACACCTTCGTCTCGCCCTGTTCCTCGATCAAGCCGAACTCGATGCTGAACCAGCTGAATCGCTTCAGCGCCAGCACGTGCTCACCTTGCATCGCCGTTGACGCAGCCTTCCCGATCAGCGTGAGCAGCTCAGCGTAGTCATGATTCATCAACGGCGGCACGTGACCCAGACAGTCGTGAATCATGTCCGGCTCGGGCGTGAACTCAGGATGCGAGCCGTGGCGAATGAACTGCGTGACCGGAAACCCGCGCTGGCCGATGTACTCGTAGAAGATGCGGTACGGCAGTGCACCTTCAGCCGGGACGAGATGCATCTTCGTCTCGCGCTCGACACGCCGGCTCAGATGACGCAGCTGGGGGATTTCACGTTGTGTGATCGACAGCTCACGCTTGGCGTCGAGATACGTCTGGCTGGCGTGCTTGATGTGCAACTCGTCGAGCTTCGGGCTGACGTCGCGCCAGATGCGCGTTTCTTCGGCGGTGTATTCGATGATGGGCGGACCCAGCCGTTCGAGACGATGACGTCGGCAGAGCGCGAACAGCTCGCGACGCCGAGCAATGTAAGCCTGATCGCCAAGACCGGGATGCCCAGTCTCGAGCTCGAGCTCCGTCGCCTCCGTCGGCGTGACCATCGACTGGGGGTCGATCGGCATGCCGTATTCGGTCAGCATCGGGTCTTCTCTCATGGCTTGCCTCGCGTTGTCTCTGTCGCCTGACCTTTCGACTGCAAATAGCGGACCGCAGCACGGCCATTCAGTGGCGCGGAGTCGCTGCGAATCGCCCGCCGGGCACACTCAGACTTCCGGCTCCAGCCCGTCCAACAGTGCTTCTCCAAAGAGCATATCGGCGGTTTGCACCGCCCCGCGCACGACCGGCAACCGCAGGGCCAGCGTCGCCGACGGAAGCATCCGCCTCCATAACGATAAGAGTCCCTGTGTGGCTCGTTGTCCGGGACTCTTGTCCAATAGCCACCACAGGATGACTCCGAGGTGCATCAAGTACAAGAGACGCCCGAGTGCTTCTGCCAGTTTCTGGGACGGGGCATCGTTGGCATCGATCACCGCCGTTCGGAAGATCGCCTGCACGCGCGTGCGTGAAAACGCCGTGCTCTGGGCGAACACGCCTTCGTCGGCATCGCCGACCATCACCGGGGCGAGCGCACGTAACGTCACGCGGTGCGGGCCCAGTGCGCGCAGGCTCGTCTCGAGCGCATAGAGAAAACGGTCGCGCCATTTACCGACCGGCATGCCGGCAGCCTCCTTTGCGAAGGCGTCCGACAGCTCGTCGTACAGGGCCAGAACCACGGACCGCTTGCTGGGAAAGTAGCGATAGAGCAGTCCTGCGCTGACGCCGGCCCGTTTTGCCACGTCCCGCAGCGTCGTCGCTTCATAGCCTTGCTCGCCAATCAGCCGGATTGCCGTTTCGTAAAGCCGGCGACGTGTCGCTTCACCTTCGACGGTCCGCCCAGGCGGACGGCCGCGTTTTGTCGACTTGCCATTTTTAGTAAACATGTTTACTATAATTATGTCATGAAAATCATCATTCCAGGTGGCTCAGGTCAGGTCGGGACGATGGTGGCGAGGGCGTTCCATGGTGAGGGCCATGAAGTCATCGTTCTGAGCCGGCGTCCACGCTCGATGCCGTGGCAAACGGTCGAATGGGATGGTGCCAGTCTTGGACCGTGGTTGAACAGCCTGGACGGATCCGACGTCCTGCTGAACCTCACGGGCCGGAGCGTGAATTGTCGATATACGGCAGCCAATCGCCGAGAAATTATCGATTCACGCGTGGAATCGACCCGCGTGCTTGGACAGGCTCTCGCCACGGTGCATCGTCGGCCGCATGTGTGGCTGCAGGCGAGCACCGCAACGATCTATGCGCACCGCTACGACGCGCCGAACGACGAGCTCATGGGCATCATTGGCGGCGACGAGATCGACGCCCCGGACACGTGGCGCTTCAGTATTGACGTCGCCCGCGCGTGGGAACAGGCATTCGACGAGGTGTCAGTACCGGGCATTCGCAAAGTGACGCTGCGCTCGGCAATGACGATGAGTGCGGATCGGGGAGGTGTGTTCGATGCGCTGCTCGCGCTGGTGCGACGTGGGCAGGGTGGACGGATTGGCGATGGCCGTCAGTTCATGTCGTGGGTGCACGAACTGGATTTCATCCGCGCCATCGGCTGGCTGATCGCGCACGACGAGTGCGAGGGCATTGTCAATATCGCCTCGCCGAATCCGGTCCCAAACGACGAATTCATGCAGGTGCTGCGCGAGGCGTGGGGCATTCGCGTCGGTGTGCCGACAGCGCAATGGATGCTCGAGATAGGAGCGCTGTTCCTGCGCACCGAGTCTGAACTGGTGCTGAAGAGCCGACGAGTTGTGCCGAGGCGCCTGCTCGAACGAGGATTCGTGTTCGCGTATCCGCACTGGTCGGACGCTGCGCGTGATTTGTGTCGCGAGTGGCCTATTCGACGAGGAGGAGGCGCATACACGCCCACACGAGCGCCGCGGTCACAGCGCTCCACGCCGGAAGGCGCCACTTCACGCTGACGTCCACGAGGCGAGCGCCAGTCAGTACCACGGCGGGAACGATCGTCGTCTCTACCCACATCCAGCTCACTGGATCGAGACGCCCGGTTGTCGCGCCGCGTTTGATCAGCGTGAAGAAGCCAAAGATCGCCCAGAACATGACCAGCAGAAAGAGACGCAAGTGATCGGGACTTGCTCTCCGTACGGTCGTGGCGAGTACCGCGCCCAGCAGCAGTACGCCGAGCGCCACATTCACCGACCAGTACTCCTGGGTTTCGTCCTTCAGCTCACTGCCTGTGAGATTGAGTGCAACCGCCTTCACTGTCGGGCGCAGATAGAACATCGAGGGGTACGGCGAGAGACCGAGTCCGCCGATCCGACGCAAGTGCGTCGCATAGGTGGCTTGTCCGACCGCGCGGTCGTTGTAGGTGACAGTCGTTCCGGGATTTGCCCGCAGGTTCCATGCGATGTCTGGACTGATGACCAGCGCATAGATGACGCACGCAAGGTAGATCTGCGGCTTGAGCAGCCAGTGCCGATGCTTGCTGACCAGTAGCGTGAGTGCGAACACTGGTAGCAGCAGCGCCGTGCTCTCCTTGCAGTAGAACGCGAGGCCGACAGATGCGCCGGCCAGATACAGATAGCGTGGACGTTCAGTGGCGAGGAAACGGCTGAAGGCATACACAGCGGCGGTGACGAATAGCAGGGTCGGTACATGTGCCGTCGCCCGCGAGGACACGTTCAGGTAGTACTCGTTGAACGCCATCAACGCCGCTGCCCACCGCGCCGGCACCAATCCGTACCATTGACGCGTCATGGCGTACACCATGGCGATCGTTAATAGGCCGAGCAGAATGTGCATCCCGCGATATCCGCGACGTTCCGAACAGGGTGCTGCTGCCTTTGACGACGTACGCAGGAAGCGCCGGATGATTCTCGCCGCGCAGTGGGAGGTTCACGTGGCCGGGCGCAAATGAGATGGTCTTTGAGAGCGGAATCGCCGTGTTGATCTCATCGTGAATGTATTCGCGCGTCACACCGAGGCGAACGCGTATCGCCAGCGCCATGAGCAGGATCAGGATCAGAACCGCATCAATGCGCCGGCCAGCGAGACTCATGCGGTCTGCTCCGCGCCACGTCGCCAGCGGCGCGCGTCTTCGATGACCGACGCCATATATGGCCGCATGAACGGAAGGCCGATGAGCGGCGGGAGAAAGTTGCGAGTCGAAATCAGCACGCCCATCGCGGCAGCCGATTCCGGCGCCACATAGGCCGCGAGCAACACGACCAGCGCCACATCACGTGTGCCAAGTCCCGCGACAGTCAGCGGCAACTGACCGGCCATGAGCGCAATGGCTGACAGGCTCGCGCACACAGTGAACGGAATATGCAGTGAGAGCGCGACCGTGAAGAGCCAGATCTGAAACAGGTGCGCCAGCCACAGCAGCAGCGAGAAGGGCACGATCCACTGACGTCGACTGCGCAGCACCTCGAGCAGATCCGGCCAGCCCACAGCAAGCTGTCGGAGCTTGCGCAGCTTGCCCTCGGGAATCATCCGCATCATGACCGCGCGCCAGAGACCAGCTGCCGTCTCCGATGAAATGAGAATGCCGCACACCGCACCGAGGCCACCGAGCAACAACCAGAACGCGGTGGGAAGACTGGTGATTTCCGGCCGGCCGACGAACCAGCCGAGGAGACACCAGAAGATCAGGCCGAACATGTCGCAGAGCCGCTCGTAGACGATGATCGCGATCGCCACGCCGGTCGTGGTGTGGCCGCGCTTGGCGACGAAGTAGCTCTTGATCAGATCGCCGGCCTTGGCCGGAACGAACACGTTGAGGGCGGCGGAGACCAGCGTCAGCTTGAACGCCTCACCAATCCCGGGCAGGGCGCCGGCCGGCGCGACCCAGAAGAAGCGAATCGCTCGCAGCGCCGTGATCGGCAGGATCATCCCGATCGAGATCACGAGCCACAGACGATCGGCTGTGAGCAATGCCTCACCAACCTGACGGAGATTCAGCGTCCGGTACAGCAGGTAGATCAGCCCGCCGCTGACGAGCAGGCTGAGGAGCGCGCCGCGCGTGCGTCCGCGGACGCGTGTGGATGCGCTCGAGGTCGCGACGTCAGAACTCACGTTGTCTCCACGGATGCGGTGGAGAGCACCTGCTGAATCGCGCGACGCACATCGTTCTCGATCGCGCCCGGTGGAAGAAGATACGACGCGTCGTACTCTTTGAACCGTGCGATCCAGCGGTCCGAGAAGAACGCGGCGAAGGCGTCGGCGCGCAGATCGCGAATCGAATCGACCGGCGGGAAGACGACGCCGTGCTCGATGAATCCGTACAGATCCGATCGGCTTCTCGGGTAAAGGCCGAGCCCTTTGACGGCAACCGTGGGAATCCCCAGCTTGAGCAGTGGCAGATGCACGTTGCTGTTCTCAGCCGCAATCACCCAATCGCACTGACGCGCGACGTCGTGGAACTGGGCGGACCCTGGATACTCATTGATGTCAGTTCGATCGGCGATCCGTTGGGCGAGTCGCGGCGATTCGAGCATGCTCGGATGCCATCTAATGATGATCTGGCGGGCATGAAAATGCGCGCGGCAATCGTCAACGATCGCCGCAAGCGTCTTCCACGAGAGTGCCTTCGGCGGAAAGATGCCGATGACGGGGTTCGGCCGCTCGATGCGTCGTGGGTCCAGTTGTGCCGATTCGCCCTCCATACCCGCCAGGAGGATGGCACCAGTGATTGGTCCCTTGCGGCGACGCGCGTCCACCGCCTGTTGCCCTTCGAGAATCGAGAGCGTGAAGTTCAGCGGCGGTGAGAACGGCGTCGGATACGCGTGCGCGACGAAGATCTGCGGGATGCCGCGTGCACGAGCCGCAGCGATGAATCCGACTTCCTCAGGATTCGAGTCGCCCGATACGAGCACTGCTGCCGGCCGCCGCGACTCGACCATCGTCATCGAGCGCGCGTACCAGGCGGCCACTTCAACGGCCCGGCACGACTCGAGGAATCCGTAACGGCGATCGCATGCATGCACCAGGCGAAGGGCTCGCCGCGCTGCGCGCGGTGCGAACAGCAGCGCGAGCCCGCCCACCCCGGCCAGACGGACCAGGGTCTTCAGTCCTGTGCGGACCGATGCACAGTCGTCGGTGCCAATCCACGACGCGACCCGTGCGATCTGCCGCCGCGCGTTGGCATGCCGGGCGACCGCAAGCAGACGTGCCGCGCGATTACGTGCCGGCGCAATGCTCAGCAGTGCCGCGAGTCCATAGCATCCGACCAGCAACGCTGAACACCACGTACCAGCGACCATGCCGTGAAGGTCGTGCGCGACACGCACCGGCCATCGAGCGTGCATGAGCGTGGCGAACAGCACCTGGCGAGCTGGATCCGAATCGGCCCGGACGACCGTCCGGACCGCTCGAAGGAGGGAAATGATCACTGCAGCGGTGACCTACTCGAGGGTGACCGCATCCTATCGCGAACCTGTCAGGGAGGTCGAGGAAACGGTGTGCTAACGGCGTACTCAACGTTGCCCCCTGGGCTATCGTCTAAGCCCTGAGCAGGAGCACACATGGATAGCTTGCGTCAGGATCTCCGCATCGCCGCGCGGTCGCTCGTGCGGACCCCCGGATTTACCGCTATCGCCTTAATCACGCTCGCGCTCGGCATCGGCGCGAACACGGCGATTTTCTCAATCGTGAGCGGTGTCATCCTCCGGCCGCTGTCCTATCCCAAGCCCGAACAGTTGATGTATCTGACGACCCAGTTTCCGGCGTTGGGATTCGACCAGTTCTGGGTCTCCCCGCCGGAGTACATGGAGTTCCGCGAGTTCAATCAATCATTCGCGGCAGTCGGCGCATTCCGAACCGCCGAATCCAATCTGACCGCCGGGGATCGTCCGCTCCGCGTGCGCACGGCTCTCGTCGATGAGCATCTGTTCGCCGCCCTTGGTGTGCCTGCTGCCCAGGGCCGGCTCTTCGCAAAAGGTGAGGCGGAGGTCACCGGTCCGCCCCCCGCGCAGGGACAGCCGGCGCCGCAGACGCAGCCGATCGTCGTGCTCTCGCACGAGTTCTGGCAGAGCGCGTTCGGCGGCCGCTCGATGATCGGCACGTCCATCGAGATCAACGGCCGGTCCCGCGAGGTGATCGGCATTCTCCCGCCGGGAACGGATCTGATGGACACGCGGACTGAGGTCTGGCTTCCGCTCGGACTGAATCCAGGCAATCGCCAGAATCGGGGCAGCCACAATCTCTATCTCGTCGGCCGTCTGAAAGACGGCGTCACGCAGGCGGCTGCCCAGACCGAGTTGAACACGTTGATTGCGAACTGGGGAGAGCGCGCCGGCATCCCCACGGGACCTGGACCGGGACGTCACGTGTTCGTGCCGCTCAAAGGACGCAACGGTCACATTCTGCAAATGAAACCGCTGCAGGAGGAGATTCTCGGCGGCGCGGGCCGTTCGATCTGGGTGCTGCAGGCCGCGGTCGGCTTCGTCCTGCTCATCGCGTGCGCCAACCTCGCGAACCTTCTGCTCGCGCGCGCCGAGTCTCGTCATCGTGAGTTTGCCGTGCGCACGGCGATCGGTGCGACGCGTTGGCGGCTCTTACGTCAGTTCATGACCGAAGGTGTGCTGCTCTCGGTCCTCGGCGGCGTGCTTGGTGTGCTCCTCGCCCGTGTCGGCCTTGGTGCGCTGTTATCCGCGTACCCGGCCAGTCTGCCACGTACGAGCGAGGTCAACGTCGATGTTCCTGTGATGCTCTTTACGCTGGGTGTGGCACTGGTGACAGGTGTCCTCGTCGGACTGGCGCCGTTGATGCACACGCGTGCCAGCGGCCTGCTCATCGCACTGAAAGAAGGCGGCGCGAAAGGTGCGACCAACGCGGCGCGTCATCACGTGCGCCGTGGTCTCGTCATGGCGGAAGTGGCGTTGGCCGTCATGCTTGTGATCGGTGCGGGACTGCTCCTGCGTACGGTCTACAACCTGACAAGGGTGGATGGGGGCTTCGATCGATCGCGGCTCGTCACGTTCTCGATGACGTTGCCGCAGGCGACGTCCACGTCGTCAGCGCGCCTGCAGACATATCAACGCCTGCTCGACAAGTTGCGCGCGGTGCCTGGCATACAGGCAGCGACCGCGATGACCGGTCTTCCACCGACTCGTCCGCTCAATGCGAACGACACCGACATTGATGGCTATACGGCACCTCCCGAAGGACCGTACGAAAACGTGGACTACTACCAGGCCGTGATGTCGGACTACTTCGAGACGATGGGGATTCCGATCGTGCAAGGTCGCGGCTTCGAACGCGCCGATGCCGCATCGAGCGGACGCGTCGCCATTGTGAACGAGACGATGGTGAACACGTTCTGGAGAGGCAAGAACCCGATCGGCCAGCGGCTTCGTCCGTGCTGCGGCGATCAAATCCCCTGGTTCACCGTCGTCGGCGTCGCCAAGGACGTCAAGCAGGGAGGGATCGATCAGAAGACCGGCACCGAGTTCTATCAATACCTCGACCAGTTCTCACAAGGTCCCGGCGGTCCAGACACGATGAATGTCGTGTTGCGTACGACACTGCAGCCCGGTGCGTTGGCCCAGACAGTCGAAGGGGCAGTGCGCGATGTCGATCGCAGCGTGCCCGTCGTCAGGTTTCAGGGCATGGAAGATGTCTTCGCAGAATCCATTCGTCGGCCCCGTCTCCTGGCGCAGTTGATCGGCGCGTTCGCCGGACTCGCGCTTCTGCTTGCGGCGGTTGGCACCTATGGCGTGTTGTCGTACATGGTGGCCGAACGCCGTCGCGAGATCGGCATTCGGCTCGCGCTTGGTGCCGATCACTCACGGGTGATGGGGCAGATCATGAAGCAGGGCCTCATCCTCACCGCAGTTGGCGTGATCGCTGGTCTGGCGGGCGCGTTCGGTCTCAACCGGCTGATCGCGTCGATGCTGTTTGGCGTGCAGCCGACCGACACGACAACGATGGTCGGCGTGGTGGCGACGATCACGCTGGTTGCTGCGGTCGCGTGTTGGGTGCCTGCCTGGCGCGCGGCACGTCTGGATCCGAACGTAGTCTTGCGCGAGGACTGAGAGTCCGGCTAAAGCCGGACCCTACATCGCGGTGACAAGGCTAGAATGACCTAGTCATGTCACCGGACCCCACCGCCGACGATTTCGATTGGGTTGCCGCGCAAGCGAAGTGTTCGACGCAGTTAATGTTCGAGCAGCTTCGCACCCGAGTTCGCGGCGACGTGCAACATCGCAACGGGGTCTTCGATCGCGACGATCATTGGCATTTTGACTTCCATGACGAGGGCGACGAGTTTGAGGTCACGCGGCTGATCTCGTCCAGCGTCGGCGCCCAGGCCTCTGGCCGGCCTCCACAGGTCACCGCTTCTGTTCGCTTCGCGCGCGAGGGGCGTCGTATTCACGTGCAGGGCGAAGATGTGGACGTGGAGTTCGTGGCCATCGTGACGCTCGACGCCACAGGCCAATGCCGGTTCGCCGTTGGTGAGGCCTACTACGCCGACTGGGAGATCCGGAGAATGGCGCTCGAGCAACTGTTCTTCGAGGAATCCCACGACGATGGCGAGTGACGCGTCGAAGTCGGTGATAACAGTGTTGCTCGTCCAGGTCGCTGTCCTCGTTGGCCTCTGGTTCCTTCAGCAGGCGTTCCTCTAAGCGTAATGCATCCGGTTGACTGGGTCGTCGTCGTTGCGTTTACGACGTGGATTGTCTACGACGGCTTGAAACGCACGAAAGACAGCCACGAGATTGAGGGCTATTTCCTCGCCAAGCGAAGCATTCCCTGGTGGGCGGCGGGAATCTCGGTGATGGCTACGCAACTCAGCGCCATCACCATGATCGGCACCACGGGGCAGGCCTATGCGGACGGGATGCGATTCATCCAGTTCTACTTCGGCCTGCCGCTGGCGATGATCATCCTGTCGTGGACGCTGGTCCCGTTCTTCTACAACTCACGCGTCTACACGGCCTACCAGTATCTCGAGTCGCGCTTCGACGCGAAGACGCGCAGCTTCACAAGCTTTCTGTTCTTGTTGTCGCGCGGCCTGTCTGTCGGCGCCATCGTGTCCGCACCGGCAGTCGTCCTGTCGCTCGTGCTGGGGTGGAACCTGACGGCGACGTCCCTGGCGATCGCCATACCGGCCGTCGTCTACACCATGTTCGGCGGCGTGCAGGCGGTGACGTGGACCGACGTGAAGACCATGTCGCTGATCGTCGGCGGGCTCTTCGTGATCATCATCACGGCCGTCATTGGATTCCCCCAAGGGGTGAGTCTGGGCGACGGGCTGGCGGTGGCTGCGGCGACGGGCCGGCTGCGCACGTTTGACTTTTCCTGGGACCTCACCGAACAGTACACATTCTGGTCGGGAACGATCGCCGCCCTGTTTCTGTTCTGCTCGTACTTCGGTGCCGACCAGAGTCAGGTCCAGCGATATCTGACGGCGCGGTCGCTCGGCGAAGCACGCCAATCGCTGCTGATGAGCGCGTACTGGAAGATCCCGCTGCAGGTCATCGTCCTGCTCGTCGGCATTCTCGTGTTCGCGTTCTACACGTTCAATCCAGCACCACTCATCTTCAGCGCGGAAGCTGAATCACGGCTGCGCGCGGGCCCGGAAGCCGCGGCCTATCGTGCGCTCGAATCGGAGTACCACGACGCGTTCGAGGCCCGGCGTGCGGCGGCGATCGAACTGGCCAACGCCCGCAACAGCGGCGACGCGATCCGCCTGAGCGCGGCGCAGTCTGGTGTGCGCACGCGCGAGTCGGCGCTGCAAGCGGTACGATCCAAGGCCACGAACCTGGTGCGTGAGTCCGAGCACGACACCAACTTCACCGATGTCAACTACATCATTCCAACCTTCATCCTGACGCGGCTGCCCATCGGTCTGGTCGGCATGTTGATTGTCGGAATCATCATGGCCGCGACCGACTCGATAGCGGCGGAGCTGAATTCGCTGTCAGCGGCGACAGTGATCGATTTCTACAAGCGGTGGGCGCGTCCTGAAGCGAGCGATGCCCACTACCTGACCGTCTCGAAGATTGCGACCGGATTGTGGGGGCTCTTTGCCTGTGCGATCGCGGTGTGGGCGGCTGAGCTCGGATCGCTGATCGAAGTGGTGAATCGGTTTGGATCGTTTTTCTACGGATCGATTCTCGGCGTCTTCGTCCTTGCCGCTGGTGTGCCCTGGGCAACGTCCAACGGTGCGTTCGTTGGGCTGATTGCCGGCATGGCGTCGGTCGGGTGGGCAGCTTCGTTCACGAACGTAGCGTTTCTCTGGCACAACGTCATCGGCGTGGTCGCCTGTGTTGCGGTTGGGCTGGCCGTCAGTCTTGTTGATCCTGCGCGACATAACCGCACACGCGCTCAACATTAGCGCCCAGACACCCGAGTCGGCTCGCTTCCTGCATTTCGCTCGTGTATGGTCGTTCACCGACGAGCTGTACTGCTGTCGTGTGCAGCGGGTCTGATCGCGTTCGCTTCGATCCTGCTGTTGGTGCGAGCGATGGCGCGTCCTCACAGCGATGGCCTCGGGCTGCCATCCGGCATTGCGGCCCCACAGGTCAGTCCCAGTGAAGGCGAACCGCTCACTGACGATGAACGCACGGTGTCTATCCGCGATCGCGCCGAGGCGATTGCGCGCGCGCAGGTCTGGCGCTCACCGACGACGCCAATTGGACGCGCGGTTCTCGGAGCGGACCATCGTGTGCCATCGATGATCGAGTGCCGCTTTCGCTTCAGCGATCTCGGAGGCACCACGCCGAAGTTCGATTGCGTGCTCCCATCCGGCAAAGCGCTGCGTGTGAAGTACGGCCCAGGCTCGGAGGTCCCCGCCGAAGTCGCGGCGACGCAGTTGCTTAGCGCGCTCGGCTTCGGCGCGGACACGGTCACGCTCGTCGAACGCCTGCGTTGCGTTGGGTGTCCCACGGAGCCGTTCGTGATTGCGAAGGCCGTCAGGGCGACGCGCACGAAGCCTCTCTACGAGCGTGTCGCCAACGACGAGAGCGCTCAAGAGTTCGAGTGGGCGGGCATCGAGCAGAAGTTTCGGGCTCGCCCCATCGAGAGCGAGTCGCAAAAGGGATGGGCCTTCTTCGAACTCGACGCGGTAGACCCCAAAAAGGGCGGCGCGCCACGCGCCCATGTGGATGCTCTGCGACTCCTTGCCGTGTTCCTGGCGCACTGGGACAACAAGGCCGACAATCAACGGCTGGTGTGTCTGTCGGAGACATGGCCAGAGGGCACGCATTGCTCGGAGCCATTTCTGCTGATGCAAGACCTTGGCTCGACGTTCGGGCCCAATCGCGTGGATCTCGACGCGTGGATGAACGCGGAGATCTGGGAGGACCGTAAGGCGTGCAAATTGTCGATGGAGGATCTTCCGTACGGCGGCGGGACTTTCGGGCCCACGCGCATCTCAGAACGTGGACGACGGTTTCTCTCCAAACTGCTCGAACAACTCAGTGACGCTCAGCTCACCGATCTCTTCACCGCCGCGCGGTTCGATAAGCCGCGCACGGCACTGAAAGGGACTACGTCGATTCCTGAGTGGGTGCGGGTGTTCAAATCACGCGTGCGGGCGATCAGCGAAGGGCCGCCGTGTCCTGATGCTTAGGTTCCTTGGACGGAGCGTCACGCACGTCTCTGTACAACGAGCCCGCATCGACCGTCTCGCCGGTGCGTGAGATCGCCTGAAAGTGCAGCGCGTCGTCTTCAATCTCGATCAGCATGAAGTGATAGTCGGTGTCGAAGCTGCGCGCGACATAGGATGCCGACGTCGCGTCGCCGCGCCGAAGTGAGCCGGCTCCGCCGCTGACGAAGTACTGGATGCCGGACTGCAGTTCGGTTCGCTGGTAGAGATGCTCGTGGCCGGAGAATACGGCATCGACTCCGTGATGAACGAGCACCGGCTCGAGGATCAGTCGAAACCCTCGTGCCCAACCGCGATAACGACCGGACGTGTAGAGCGGATGGTGAAAGAAACAGACCTTCCACTCTGCCTTGGACTTGCCGAGGCGTTCGTCGAGCCAGCGAAGTTGCGTGCGATCGAGATTCGTGGAGTCGAGCGCGAAGAACTCGACGCGTGTCGCGATCTTTGTCAGCAGATCTTCAGGAGGCGAGAAGCTGTAGTAGCGTTCGCCGTCCATGTTGAAAAGCGGGTAAATGATCTCGTTCGGGTCGTCGTGATTGCCAAGCGAGGCGTAGAACTTGACGCCCTTGTCGAGCAGGCGGCGGTAGGGCTCTTCGAATTTCCGCTGATAGTCATCGCGCGTGGCCGGGCCCTCGTAGATGTTGTCGCCCAACATCAGCACGAAGGCGAACGGGAAGTCCTCGCGATACGCCGTCATCTGCGCGGCGATCTCGTGCTGCGGCGGTGTGCCGCGGCCGCTGTCGCCGATCACGGCGAACTTCACGGACGAGGCGCGATTGGGCAGCGTCAATGAGCCGTGACTGACAGTGCGCACGTCGAGCGTACGCACGGCCGGCTGCGTGCGCTCAAAGGAAGGCGTTGACTGACACGCGGTGGAGGCGGCGAGCAGGAAGCTGAAGAGTGCCAGGCGCACCAACCGGGGCATGTCGCCTGAAACTGCAATGGTCACGCCACTCGCTTTGAAAGGCCATCTGGACGTATCCTTCGTCACGGAGCATTCATCATGAGCTGGGGTTTGCCTCGGGGTCGGCGCGTCGGTGCCGCCATCCCGGTGTGTGTCGCGGTATTTGCGTTGACGATGGCGATTGGCCGTTCGGATGTGGCCGGACAGGGACGGGGCGGCGCAGCACAAGCGCCGCAGGGTGGGCGAGGCGGACCACAAGTGCCGCAGACCGGACGCGGTCTCGCGCCCGTGGATATCACAGGTACTTGGGTGTCAATCGTCACCGAGGATTGGCGCTGGCGCATGGTCACGCCACCCAAGGGCGACGTCGCCAGCATCCCGGTCAACGGTGAAGGACGCAAGGCGGCAGCGGCGTGGAATCTCGACGCGGATAACGCCGGCGGGAACCAATGCAAGGCCTACGGCGTCGGCGGCATCATTCGTCAGCCGGGACGAATTCGCGTCTCGTGGCAGGACGACCAGACGCTCAAATTCGAATTCGATGCCGGTACCCAGACACGCCTGATGCACTTCGATCGCGCAGGCCAGCCGCCAGCCGAACGAACGCTGCAGGGTTACTCGTTCGCGGTGTGGGAAGGACCGGGCGTTGGCAGAGGCACGGCGCCAACCGGGGATGGGCGTCCGGATCCGCGCGTGACCGGCGGTGGGCTATTGGCGCGGGAACTGCCCGGCGGAGGCGGCGGTGGTTTGCGTGGCGGTCCGCCCCCGCGGCAACTCGCGCAAATCAATCGCGGCGGTGACCTGAAGATTGTCACGACCAACTTCCGTGACGGCTATTTGCGGAAGAACGGCGTGCCGTACAGCGAGCAGGCGAACATCACCGAGTATGTGCACCTGCTGCCGACGCATCCCAACGGCGACAACTGGCTGCACGTGGTCACGATCATCGAGGACCCACGCTATCTGACGCAGCCGTTCTACACGAGCACGTCGTTCCGGAAAGAGCCGAACGACGCCAACTTCAAAGCGACGCCGTGCTCCACTGCGGCGCCGCTGCCGGTCAAAGCGGGGACGAAGTAACGACGCCTTCAATTGAAGCGATGGGGGCGGTGGCGAGCTCGTCGCGGAGCTCGGCATCGCTCCGGAACACCCGCCGGCGAACCTCGCGCACCTGAATCGCAATCGGGATCGCGGCACCTTCAAACAGAGTCGGCCACACCGACACCTGCGATCCGGTCAAACGGACGCTCCACCGATCGAATTCCTGCACATCCGTCCAGCCGTTGCAGAACGTCAGCGAGATCAGGTCGCCGAGTCCGAGGAACCAGTAGTCGGCGAGAAGTTCGGGCAATAGGAGCTCGCTCGCCTGCACCAGCTCGCGTCTCATCGTCTCCATCTCGACGAAGAACTGTGTCCACGCCGGATCGCTTCGATAGCGATTGAAGATCACGATGGCGTGTTGCGCGACGAGCGCTGCCGCCCATGGGTTGCCGGCGAGACGCGCGACGCCCCGTGGCCACACGCCCTGTCGCACAACGTTCGGCGCAGAGATGAAGTCGAGTGGGACGCCTGTCGCAGGATCGATCAGCGGGGCAGCATCGGGTTCGCTCCAACCGTTGTCGTGCTCGGCCACGGCGAGGAGGACGGACGCGCGTCGCGGATGAGCGGCGAGGGCGACGCTGTGCTCCATGATCGCCGCGGCAAGCGCGGCGTGATCGGGTTGGGTAATGAGCTGGAATGTGTCAGAGGTCTGCCGAACGATCACGGCAGGCCGGCCGACAGCACGATGCCTATCGAGCGCTGAATCGGATTGTAGAACGTGCCGTAATCGGGCGCGGTGATGTTGGTCTGCACGTCGCGCTCGTCTCCGGTGGAGAACACGTTGTAGGCTCGCACGCCCGCGGTGAAGCGATACTTCTTGAACCGGAACGGGCGAGTGAGCGAGAAGTCGAACGTGGAGACGCGCGGCAGACGGCCGGTCTCGTTGCGCGGACCGACGAAGTCCTGGAACTCGTTGACCGCCGACCACGGGAAGCCGGTGCGCCACTCATAGATCGGTGCGAACACCCATCTGCCGGGCAGGCCGAGCATCCCGCGCACGATTACGCGATGCGGCACGTCGGTGGAGCTCAGTGAGTTTTCATTGGCCCTGATGATCGGATCGCGGAAATTGCCGTAGAAGTCGTCGTAGGCGTTCAGATCGCGCGTGCTCTTGGAATGCACGTAGGACACCGTCAGATCGCGTCGCTCATTCGCGAGATACCGCCCGGTGGTTTCAATCTCCCAGTACTTCGACTCGCCTGTCGAGGAGAGCACGAGCGCGCCGCGCGCCGGATCCGGGTTGAGGATGTAGGCGTGCGAGCCGGTGCGGTGTACGTAAGCGGCCTTGAAGAACACTTTGCGGCCAAACCGCTGATCCCACGCGGCGGTCTGGACATTGCTCTCGGGACTGCGCAGCTCTCCGTCGATCACGTGGGCGTACGTAATCGGTGCACCGAGTGCCGCACCCGTTGCCGCAAAGCGTTGGACGGTGGCCACCTCGTACTGCGTGAAGGCGCCAACGGTCAACGGTGAGCGTTCGACGAACTTGCCCACGCCGCCACGGATGATCGCTCGTCCCTCGGGCAGGACGCTGAACGCGACACCGCCACGTGGTGAGAAGTTCATCTTCTCGGTGATCGCCTCACGGTCCGTGCGCATGCCGAGCTCAACGCTGAAGCGGTCGTTGACGCGCCAACGATCCTGAACGAACAGCGCCAGTTCGGTGCCGGCGACGTCCTGTTCCGGAACGACCGCGCTGTACCTCGTGCGCTCGGCGAGGGATCCATCCAGGCGCACGACGTCCAGGCCACTGCTGGTGCTGAAACCGTCGAAGCTGGATCGCTGTACGTCGACGCCCGCCTTGAAGACGTGCTGCCCGTAGCGCCAGCGGTCCTGCGCGAACGTGAGGGCGCTGACTGCCTGCAGACTGCGGACATGGCGCTCCTGGCTGTTGAAGAACGCACCGCTCTGCCCTTGCGGCGCGTAGACCATGACGCGATCGGGCGGCGCATCGAGCTTTTGATCGACTTCGAAGGTGCGGACCGCGACGGTCGTTTCGAGCACCATTCGATCGTTGAGGATCAGCCGATCGACGGCACCCGCGGAAAAGCCTTCCTGTGTGAACTTCGGAGTGGCTTCGGGAGGACGAAAGGTCGAAAGCGTGGCGTTGCTGATGCGGCGAGGAAAGTAAATGACGCCGCCGGTCAGCGCATGTCGCGACGAGAGGACCGCATCGAGCCGCGTATACGAGTCGAAGCTGGTCAGACCGAGCAATGGTTCACCCGGGAGACTCCTGACCGGCGTCCGCGCATAACGGAACTGCAGGTACTGTCCGAACAGTAAGCGATCCTGCTTAATCGGTCCCGACCACGCGATGCGGGGCTCGAAGCGATCGACGAATCCGCGGCCGAAGTTCGGCATCAGGTTGCCGGGCTTGAACAGCCACTCGTTGGTGCCACGCTTCGTCCGGACCTGCGTCACACTCGTCGAAAAACGACCGTACTCAGCTGCGAATGGATTCGACAAGACTTCCACGGATTCGACCGCGCCACTCGGCAGCTCGAGATCGAAATCGCCCGTTGACGGATCGTTCAAGCTGGCGCTGCTCACCTGCAGCGCGCCGGTCGTTGGTGCGCCGCCCTTCACGCGCAGTCGTCCATCGGGACCGCGGATAATCGACGGCAGCTGGGTCAGAAGTGACTGAAAGTCGTCGCCGGCGAGCGGCTGAATGTCCATCTTCGCGCCGGTCAGCAGATCGCTGACCGCGACCGGTTGCAGACTCTCAGTCGGCGAGTTGGCCGGCAGGATCACCTCGACGTTCTCGCGAACGAAGGAGAGACGCATCTCCATCAAGACCTGTTCGGTCGTGCCGCTATGGACGTCGAAGGGTGCCGACTCGGCGTCGGCAAATCCTTCTCGAGTGGCCCTGACCAGGTAGCGCCCGGCCGCCACATCAGGGAATGTCACCTGCCCGATCGCATCCGCTCTCGTCCTGGCGATGACGACGTTGGCGTTCAGGTCGCGAAGCTCCACCTGGACATCGGGGACTCGCAGGCCCTCAACGGAGATGACGACGGCAACTTGCCCTGGCCCCTGGGCCGCGGGCGTCTGCGCGTGGGCTACAGCGGAGAGACACAGAAGGAACGAGGCAACAACGATGCGCAAAGTAGCAGTATCCAGTGTAATGAAGCAGTCAGCATACCCCGACCCGGCATGCCGACACAGCAGGATTAAATCTCGTTCATCTGTGTGATGTAACGCTCGGCGTCGAACTTGCGCACAGTGCTGGCGTAGGACATCGACCGCACGGTGCCGAAGACCGGTCGCGGTGGCCACGGCCGGTCGTGTTTGCCTCCGATCGCCCAGGCGATGTTGGCGTAGCCGTTGGGGTCGCGGCCATCGAGCAGGTATCGATCGTTCAATCGCACGGCGATGTCGAAAGCCTCGTCCGCCGACGAGGTCCAGTCGAGGATCTTCTTAGCCCAGTACATCCGTACGTAGCCGTGCATCCACCCGGCCGTCACCATCTGCCGTTGGGCCGCATTCCACAACGGATCGTGTGTGTCACCGGCCTCGAGTCGAGCTTCCGTATACAGGTAGGGCCGGCGGTCGCGGCGGTGGGCGGCAAGGGTCTGCCGAGCCCAGCGCTCGCAACCGGCGAGCGCGTCGTATTTGTCGTTGAACGTCACGAAATTCACCGCCAGCTCGCGACGCACGATCAATTGCTCGAGGAAGGCGTGAACGGCGCCCGGTTCGCCACCGGAGTCTCGCACGGCGACGCCGACCTCACGAGGGCCGATGTGGCCGAAGTGCAGATACGGCGAGAGCTGGCTTGTGCCCGGCAACTCGGGATGATTCCGATCGCGGGCGTACCTATCGAGATGCGTGCGCACGAACGCGCGCAGGTGTCGCCGCGCTTCACTGGTCCCGCCGCGCATCGTGGTGATCGCGCTCACCGACCTGTCGATTGGCAGCCGATCGAGTAGCCGCAGCGACGGCTCGAGCGACGTCAGCCCGCGTGGCGCACGCCACTGAATCGTCGCGACAGGATTCTTCGATATGGTGAGGAACGCATCAAGACGCTCGAGCAGCCGCGGCCGAATTGTCCGCGCCGCATAGTGTTCCTTGTGCTGGAGCTTGACGGGCACGACGACATCCGCGTCCACGGTCCAGAGCGGCACGCGCAGATCGTCACCGACTTGTTCGCGCCAACGTTCTGTCTGTCGCAGCGGATTCTCGTCACCGACGACGATCGCGGGGTGCACCTGATCGACCAGGGGCAGCAGCCGATGGTCCGGATAGCGCCGCAGGACAAAACCGACGCGGCGGCGACGTAGACCGGCGGCGATATCGGACAGGCCTTCCACGAGAAAGCGGTAGTGGCGGCCGTTCGCGCGTTCGATGAAAGGGTTCAGTCCGAAGAAGGTCACGACGGGGAGGCGCAGTTCGTTGCCGAGCCGTACCGCAATGTCGAGCGCCGGGTTGTCCACCGCACGTTGGGCGCGCTGCATCCAGTAGATGACGCAGCGGCCGTCCGGATCAGGCTCACCTTTGGTGCGAACGGTAACGCGCGGGTCCTCGCGCAGTGACACGCCCATGTGTGTCTCTTACACCGTCTGGCACGTACGAGCAACCACGTGCGGATCTCACAATGACGGTCTCAACACGGAGCCACGGAGCACGCGGAGATCACGCACTCTTCTCGCCGATCGGCACGACCTGCACCGCCGCGTCGCGAACCTCCTCGAGGAACCGATTCAGCGTCGATCCCTTCCACAGGATCTCGAGACGCGTGCGCGCGCTCTGTCCAAAGATGACGTGCGTAATCCCCTCACGCTTGGCGAACGCGATCAGGCCGTCCGCGGGGCGGTCGGCTTTCACGCGCACAACCGTGGCGCCAAGGCTTTCTGCGAGTGAGATGTTGCGCTGCAACGCGTCACGATCGGCGGGCGTGATCCGGCCAGGCGCTTCACGCGGCGTCTCGACGTAGACGGCATACCATCGCGCCCCGAGACGGCCGGCAATGCGCGCACCGGTGCGAAGGACGCGATCGGCGTCGGCATTCGAGCTCATACACACCATCACGCGCTCGGGGATGAGCGCCGGCTCGAGGCCCTCGCGTTGCCGATGCGACGCCGCCTTCTCGCCGATCTCGTCGGCGACCGCGCGGAGCGCCAGCTCTCTGAGCGTGTTGAGATTGGTCTCGCGAAAGAAGTTGGTCAGTGCCTGCTCGATCTTCTCGGGTTTGTAGACCTTGCCTTGCCGCAGGCGGCTTTGCAGCTCCTGCACCGTGACATCCACGTTCACGACCTCGTCGGCGCGATCGAGAAATGTGTCGGGCACGGTCTCTCGCACTCGAACACCGGTCACACGGCCTACCGCATCGTTCAACGTCTCGAGGTGTTGGATGTTGACCGCGGTGAGGATGCCGATGCCGGCGTCGAGGAGCTCGAGGACGTCCTGATAGCGCTTCTCGTGTCTGCTGCCGGGGACGTTCGTGTGCGCGAGTTCGTCCACGACGCAGAGTTGGGGACGTCGTCGCAGGATGCCATCGACATCCATTTCTTCGAGCACGACACCGCGGTACTCGATCGTCCGTCGCGGGATGAGTTCCAGATCGCTGATCTGCGCCTCGGTCTCGGCTCGCCCGTATGTTTCCACGAAGCCGATGGCGACATCGATGCCCTCGCGCCTGAACGCATGCGCATCTTCGAGCATTGAATAGGTCTTGCCGACTCCGGGCGCCGCGCCGATGTAGATGCGAAGTCGCGCGCGCTGATCGTCCCGCAGCTTCGCGAGCAGTTGATCTCCGCTTGGCCTGACGCGATCGATCACCGGCTCATCGTAGCGCGCGGCGAGCGCCCGCGGGGCGTGACGAACGACCGGCCTCTCGGCTGTTCCGTGAAGAAAGTCGTAAAAAGTACGTAAGTACGGCCGCCCCGGTCGCCCGACCGCAGCTGTCTGTCGGCATAATCGAAGTCACGCCAAGCTCGCATTACACACATCCGTGGCTGAAGAATCGTTTCTCGGACAAGTCAAGCGGCTGATCGTCGGCGCTCCCATCCCCTCGCACCTCGCGCACCACGAACGCTTCTCGCGCGTGACTGGCCTCGCGGTGCTCTCGTCGGATCCGCTCTCGTCGGTGGCCTATGCCACCGAAGAGATCCTGCGTGTGCTCATGCTCGGCGGCGCCGCGGCGATGAGCCTTGTCACACCCATCGGCAGCGTGATTGCCACGATGCTCGCGATTGTCGTGTTCTCGTATCGCCAGACCATCTACGCGTATCCGAGCGGTGGCGGTGCCTACATCGTTGCGAAGGAGAACCTTGGACGCACACCGGCGCTCGTCGCTGCGGCATCACTGCTGATCGACTACGTATTGACCGTGTCGGTCAGCATTGCCGCTGGTGTCGCGGCGATCACATCTGCGCTGCCACAATGGCATCTCGATCCAGAGATCCTCTGTTTGGTGTTTGTCGTCGTCCTGATGTTTGGCAACCTGCGAGGGATTCGCGAATCGGGCCGACTGTTCGCGGGTCCGACATACGTATTCATCGTGAGCATCCTCGCGATGATTGCCGTGGGCGCGTGGCGGTACTTCGCGGGCACGTTGCAGCCCGTGCCGGCGGGTGAGCATGCGCTCCCGACGGGCACGTCGTTGCTTCCGGTGTTCATGCTGCTGACGGCGTTCTCTAACGGCTGCACCGCGCTCACTGGAGTCGAGGCTGTCTCGAACGGTGTGCCGGCATTCCGTCCTCCTGAAAGCAAGAACGCCTCGCAGACGCTCGTGGCGATGGCGGTGATGTCGATCGCGATGTTCATCGGCATCACGCTACTTGCCCATGCCTACGACATCGTGCCGACCGACTCCGAAACGGTGGTGTCGCAGATTGCGCGCGCCACGTTTGGCGGGCGCGGCTGGCCCTACTACCTCGTGCAAGCCTCGACGATGGCGATCCTCGTGCTTGCGGCGAATACGGCCTATGCGGACTTCCCGAGGTTGTCGTCGATCCTGGCGCGCGATCGCTTCCTGCCGCGCCAGTTCATGAACCAGGGCGACCGGCTGGCATTCTCGAACGGAATTCTGATCCTGAGCGGACTGGCCTCAGTGCTGCTCGTCGCGTTCCACGGCGATACGCACAGTCTCATCCCGCTCTACATGATCGGCGTGTTCGTGTCCTTCACGCTGTCGCAGGCCGGTATGGTGCTGCATTGGCGAACGCTGCGCGGGCCGGGCTGGCGCACGAGCGCCGCGATCAGTGGGTTTGGCGCGATGGTCACCGGCATCGTGCTCGTGATCGTGGCTACGACGAAGGCCGCCGAGGGCGCGTGGATCATCCTGGTGATGATTCCGGTGCTGGTGACGATCTTCGAGATCACCAAGCGTCACTACGATCACGTGGCGTTGGAGCTGTCGCTCAGTAACTGGTCGCCCGAAGCGCAGGGCGACCACGTGGTGCTCGTGCCGATTGGCGGTATTCAGCGCGCCGTCGTGAAGGCGCTGCGATATGCGCGGACGCTCGGGAGTGATGTGCGCGCGGTGTACGTGGAGATCGATGGTGCCGCCACGGAATCGGTACGGCAGATGTGGCCGCAGTGGGGACAGCAGGTCGAGCTCGTCGTGCTCGAGTCGCCATTTCGATCGCTGATGGAGCCGCTGCTCGAATACATCGAAGCGGTGCAGCGCAAGAACCCGCACGGCTTCGTCACGGTGATTCTGCCGGAGTTCGTGCCGCATCGGTTGTGGCAGCATCTGCTGCACAACCAGCATGCGCTCCTCATCAAAGGCGCGCTGCTCTTCAAGCGCAACATCGTCGTCACGAGCGTGCCCTATCACCTCGGATGGCAGGCCGAAGCCCTCCAGGCGGCAGCTCCGGTTGTGGTGAAGCGCTCCCGTCCAGTTCTCTAGTCCCG
>Ga0310810_10000610_pt1 | contig 35944 bp, 37 predicted proteins | sample NCmetagenome_FD_207641 | JGI IMG/M metagenome (GOLD analysis project Ga0310810, IMG submission 207641) | Soil microbial communities from experimental microcosm in Duke University, North Carolina, United States - NC | ecosystem: Engineered > Artificial ecosystem > Soil microcosm > Unclassified ...
GCCGACAGCACGAGCGCCGGCCAGGTGCCGATGGGCGCCTCCGGCGCCTCATATGGAAGCGCCACACCGGCCGAGCTGCCGCGCGTCAGCGTGAACACCGCCTACCCGACGCCGCTCCGCCAGATTCGCGTTCCGGCCGGCGGCAGTCTGCAGAAGGCGATCGACGCCGCCCTCCCGGGCGACGAGATCCTCCTCGCGCCGGGCGCCGTCTTCAGCGGCAACTTCTACCTGCGCAACAAGGGCGTCCTCAGCCGGTGGATCACCATCCGCACCGATCTCCCCGACGCCACCATCGGCTACGCCGGCACCCGCATGACGCCGAGCCGCGCCGCGTCGGTCCGCCTCGCGAAGATCGTCACGCCGAACATCTACAGCGCCATCACCACGGAGCTCGGCGCGAACCACTACCGCTTCACCGGCGTCGAGTTCGCCGTCGCGAGCTCGGTCGTCGACATGAACGCGCTCGTGCGGCTCGGCGACAACACGTCCGCGCAGAACAGCGCCGCGAAGACCGCCGGCTATCTCGTCTTCGACCGCACCTACATCCACGGCAATCCCACCGGTCAGCTCAAGCGCTGCGTCATGATGAACAGCGCGACGACCGCCGTGGTCGACTCGTGGCTCGGCAACTGCCACAGCAACGTGTCCGACTCCCAGGCGATCGTCGGCTGGAACGGCCCGGGCCCGTATCTCATCCAGAACAACCATCTCGAGGCCGGCCACGAGGTCATCATGTTCGGCGGCGGCGGCGTGACGGTCGCGAACGTCTCGCCCTCCGACATCACGATCCGCGGCAACCACATCATGCGCCCGGCGTCGTGGAAGGGCGTGTGGCAGGAGAAGAACCTCGTCGAGTCCAAGCACGCGCGCCGCATGCTCATCGAGGGGAACGTCGTCGAGAACGTGTGGGCGGACGCGCAGGCGGGCTTCGCCTTCGTGCTCAAGTCCGAGAACCAGTACGGTGACACGCCGTGGACCCAGACCACGGACGTCACGATCCGGTACAACAAGATCCGGAACGTCGGCAACGGCTTCAACATCGCCGCGCGCGGGTCGAGCGCGACGGTCGTGCCGGGCGCGCGCTTCGTCATCATGGACAACGTGATGGAGAACGTCGGCGTCAGCCCCTTCGTCGGCGACGGCCGCGCCTTCCAGCTCCTGCCCGGCGTGTCGGACGTCGTCCTGATGCACAACACGGTCGTGAGCGGGAGCGGCTGGAACCCGGCCGCGATCTACCTCGCCGGCGGCAGCATCGCACGGCTCGTCGTGCACTCGAACATTCTCCACCACGGCCGCGCGGGCGTGAAGGGCGACGCCACCGGCGAGGGCACCGCGTCGCTCACGCGCTTCGCGCCGGGATACCTCTACACCAACAACGCGATGGCCAACGGCGGCACCGCCTCCGCGTACCCGACGAACAACTACTTCCCCGCGCTGCTCTCGAACCTCGGCTTCGTGAGCCTCTCGGGCGGCAACTACCTGCTCTCCTCGACGAGCGCCTACCTCAACAAGGGCTACGACGGCCGCAACATCGGCGCCGACATCAACCAGGTGAACGTGATGACGAAGAACGCCGTCGTCGCCCCCTGACGGCACTCGTTTCTCCGCACCACTCGCGCGGGGCGCCGATCCAGTCGGATCGGCGCCCCGCGTCGCATCGACGCCCGCGACGGAGCGGCCTGTTCCCGGACGCGGCCGAGCTCGCGTGCCGCCGATTGCGCTCGCGCGTCATCCGGGAGAACGTGCCGGTGACGTTTCGCGCGAGCGCCGCCGATACTCCCTCCCATGCCGTCCCACTCCGCCGTGTCCGACGCCGGACCGTCCGCCGCCGTACCCGCCGTACCCGCCGTACCCGCCGTACCCGCCGTACCCGTGGTCCCGCTCGACTTCCGGTACTTCTTCGAGACCGCGTGCGACGGGATGCTCGTGTTCGACGCGTCGCGCCGCCTCGTCGCCGCCAACGCGGCGTTCGCCGCGCTCGTCGGCCAGCCGGCCGAGTCCCTGGCCGGCCGGCACTTCGAAGAGCTCACCGAGCAGGCGGACCGGCCGGGTCACGCGACACCCATCCAGGAGCTCGCGACCTTCGGCTCGGTCGTCTCCAAGCACCGCGTGCGCGGCCCGGAGGGCGAGCCGATCGACGTGGAGATCTCCTCCACGCTCCTCGCCGACGGCGGCAGCTTCTCCGTGGTCCGCGATCTCCGCCCGCGCGGCGAGTGGAGCGGCCCGCGCGTCTCCGGCGCGCGCCCGCGGGCCGCGCTCGTTGCCGACGACCAGCGCGATCCGCGGCTGCTCTTCGACGCCACGCCGCTTCCCGCCTGGGTCTACGACGCGGAGACGCTCCGCTTCGTCGCCGTGAACCGCGTCGCGGTCGAGCACTACGGCTATTCCGAGGACGAGCTCCTCGACGAGACGCTCCTGCTCGTTCGCGCGACCGACGACGCCGAGCGCGTGCGCGCCGAAGCGCGCAGCGGCCACGACATCGACCGCGTCGGCATCGTGCGGCATCGCCGGAAGGACGGCTCGTTCGTCGACGTGGAGACGATCTCCCATGGCTTCGAGCTCGACGGACGCCGAGTGCGGATCGCCGTGATCAACGACGTCACCGATCAGCTCCGGATCCGCGAACAGCAGGAACAGCTCCAGGCGCAGATCCTCCTCGCGCAGAAGATGGACGCCGTGGGGCGGCTCGCCGGCGGCGTGGCGCACGACTTCAACAACCTCCTCAGCGTCGTCCTCGGCGCGGCGGAGACGCTCGGCAAGGCGCTCGCGTCGTACGACCCGCTCCAGGAAGAGGTGACCGACATCCGCGACGCGGTCGCGCGCGGCGCCTCGCTCACGCGCCAACTCCTCATCTTCGGGCGCAAGGAAGTACGCACGCCAGGCCTGCTCGACGTCAACGACGTCGTCGCCGGCGTGGAGCGGCTGCTGCATCGCGTCCTCGGCAGTGCGGTGCACGTCGTGATCCGGCGCGACGTCGAGGCGGCGCCGGTCGTCGCCGACGCGGGCCAGCTCGAGCAGGCGCTCGTGAACCTCGCCGTCAACTCGCGCGACGCCATGCTGCGTGGCGGCACGCTCACCATCACCACCGGGGCGACCACGCTCGACGTCGGCGCTGCCACCGCGCTCGACGTCATCCCCGGTCCGTACGTGACGATCGACGTCGCGGACACCGGCGTCGGCATGGACGAGGCGACGAGCACCCACGCGTTCGAGCCGTTCTTCACCACCAAGGGCTCGTCGCAGTCCGCGGGGCTCGGCCTCGCGATGGTGTACGGCATCGTGCGCCAGTCGGGAGGCGCGGTGACGCTCGACAGCGCACCCGGCGTCGGCACGCGGGTGCGCATCCATCTCCCGCGCGGCGACGCGAACGCGGCACCCGCCGTCCCCGAGCGCGCGCAGCCGAGCCGCGGGCTCGTGCTCCTCGTCGAGGACGAGCCGCGCGTGCGCGCGCAGGCCCAGCGCCTGCTCCGGCGCGCGGGCTATGACGTCGTCGAGGCGTCGGACGGCGTGGAGGGGAAGGATCGCTTCGCCGAGCGTCAGCGCGAGATCACCGTCGTCGTGAGCGACGTCGTGATGCCGATCGTCGGCGGGGTGGAGATGGTCGCCGCGCTGCGCGCGCAGCGTCCCGATCTGCCCGTGGTGTTCGTGTCGGGCTATACGGCGGAGGAGCAGGACCTTCCCGTCGGCGAGCGCACCGCCTTCCTCACCAAGCCGTACACCATCGACGCACTCTGCGACGCGATCGGCTCCGTCGTGCCGGGCTGAGCCAACCACGGTCGATCGTGCGCGCGACCGCGACTAACTTTGCGGTATGAGCTGGACCCCGCCGCCACCACCGGACGACGAACAGCGCGACGACACGCCCGGGGACGACGCGCCCGAGCCGCACGGCCCGTACACGCGCGAGAATCCGCTGACCTTCCTCGTGCCGGAGCCGATCCTCCTTCGCCTCGAGCGCGTCGAGCGGCCAGGCGCACCGCCCGGCGAGCAGCCCGTGGCGTTCACGCGCGCCGGCCCCGAGGAGGTGCTTCTCGCGGTGAACGCGTATCCCGCGCCGCTCGTCGATGCGTTCTTCGCCAGCGACGCATTCGGCGAGCCGGTCATCGTCGTCGGCGCGGCATGGGAGGAGGAGGGCGGCGTGCGCGGCGAGCTGTCGGCGCTGCTCCCGGAGCGGACGATGCGCGCCATTCAGGACACCGTCTCGCCCGAGGAGGACGACGAGGACGAGGAGCCCTGGGCCGCTTCGGCCACGCTCGGCGGCACGTCGTACGAGGAAGCCGTCGGGGAGGATGACGACGACGACGAGGACGACGAGGACGACGACGACAGCGAGGGGGACGCCGAGCCGCACTTCCCGCTCGTGATCGGCGCCGTGCTCCGCTTCCCGGAGAATCGCAAGTTTCCCGGCGACTTCGAGCTCGAGGTGGACGACCTCATGCGCTCGATCCTCGAGGGCCGCGGCATGGACGCCGGCCAGAAGCGCATCGACAACCTCCTCGGCGGAATCTGAGGCGCACGAGAGGCGCCTCAGGCCGCCTCGAGACCTCCCGGCACGAACCTTCCTAGTGCCATCCGCACGGTGAGCGAGCGCGGCGACGCGGATGTCGCCGCTCTCACCAGCGCAGCGGCAGGTGGAGTGTGTCCTGGAGTGTCGATAGTACCGGCCACGTGTTCCCGGCTCACGGGGACACGGACGGCGACGAGTTGCCCCACGTCGTCATCGATCGCGACGGAGTGGAATGGACCGTCCGCGAGGTGGCGACCCCGCAATCGTGGGCGCGCGCGCCGCGCTGCCTCGTGATGGGCTCGCGGGAGTGTGTCCGCCGCGTGTGGAGCTATCCGGACCGGTGGCGGACGCTCGACGCCGACGCGTTGTTCCGGCTCGGCCGCGCGGATTGACCGGCGCCGGCCAGGCGGGAAACCCCGGCCCGGGCGCGCCCGTAGGGATGCGCGACCACCCCTTTCGGAGCCCGCCGCCATGCGCAAGACGCTCAAGATCATCTTCTACTCGGCGCTCGTTCTCTTCGTCGGGCTGCCGCTCGCCTTCGCCCTGCTCGTGCTCGGCGGCGCGATGGTCGGCGTCGTGGTCGGCGTCGGGCTCGGCATCCTCGGCATGATCGTCACGGTGCTGAAGGTCGCGCTGATGATCGTGCTCCCGCTCGCGCTCCTCGTCTGGCTCGCGAAGCGGCTGTTCGCTCCCGACCGCACGTACTAGCGCCGTCCAGCGGCATGGCGTGCGCGGCCGCCCTGGCACCGAGTGGTGCCGGGCGGCCGTGCTGTTACCGGATACCAGGGTTGCCGATCCTTGAAGGGAGCGACTGTCCGCTCCCCGACCGCCCGCCGTGTCCTCCTCCAGCCAGCTCGTCAAGCGCACCAGCATCGCCGCCCTCGTCGTGACGGGGGCGGCCGCCGCCATGCTCGCGCTGCTCGTCGCGCGGACCGACCGGCTGGCCGCGCTGCACGCGCTGCCCCGCGAGGAGCTGGCGCCGCTCGTGACCCTCGAAGCGGGAGCCGTCGTCCTGCTGCTCGCGGCGATCGCGCTCGGTCTGCGCCTCGCCATCCGGCCCGCGCACGCGCGCCTCGAGGAGACCGCTGCCGCCCTCGCCGACCATGAATCGCGCACGCGCGCCGTGCTCGACGCGATGGACGAAGGGATGCTCCTGTTCGATCGCGACGGCACCGTGATCGCCTCGAATCCGAGCGCGGTGCGCATTCTCGGGCTCGACGGACTCCCCGGCCGCACCACGCTGGCCTCCCTCTGCCGGCGCATCGTGACGGTCGAGGGCGTACCCTGCACCGCCGACGACCTGCCCGCCGCGGTGTCGCTCCGATCGGGCGAGCCGGTGACGGATCACGTGCTCGGCGTGCTCCGCGAAGCGGGCGACGTCCGGTGGATCGTGGTGAACACGCGCCCGATGCGCCGTCGTCCCGAGGAGCAGCCGTACGCCTGTCTCTCGGTGTTCCGCGACGTCACCGACGAACGGCAGCTCGAGGAAGAGCGGAGCGCGCAGGCGCAGGCGCAGGAGCTCCAGAACCAGGAGCTGCTCGAGCAGGCCGAGGCGCTCGAGCGCGAGCAGGCGCTCTTCCGCTCGCTCGTCGACACGGCGGGGAGCGCGATCGTCGGCCTGCGGATGGACGGCACCGTGTTCGAGTGGAATCGCGAGGCGGAGACGCTGTTCGGGGTGCCGCGTGCCGAGGCGCTCGGCCGCGATTACGTCGGCACCTTCGCTACGGCGGAGTATCGCGCACAGATCGCCAAGGGACTCGACTCGGTGTATGCCGGCCAGGTGCTGCGCAACCTCGTGTGGCCGGTGCACGGCGCGCACGGCGAGCGGCGCACCGTCATCTGGAACATCACGCCGCTGCGCACGGTGGACGGTGGCGCGCCGCACGGCCTCATCGCGGCGGGAGTCGACATCACGGAGCGCGAGGCGTCGGACGAGCGGTTCCGCATCCTGTTCGAGCGCTCGTCGGACGCGCACCTTCTGCTCGACGACACGGGCGTGATCGACTGCAACGACGCGACGCTCCGCATGCTGCGCTGCGTGCGGAAGACGGAAGTGCTCGGGCGCGGCTCGGCGGAGCTGTCCCCCGCGCGGCAGCCCGACGGGCGACTGTCCGTCGTCGTCGCCGCCCAGATGCTCCAACGTGCGCGCGACCACGGCTTCTATCGCTTCGAGTGGACCCACCAGCGCCGCGACGGCAGCACCTTCCCGGTGGAGACGACGCTCACTCCCGTGCGCCTCAACGGCCGCGAGGTCATCCTTGGCGTCTGGCACGACATCGCGGAGCAGAAGAAGGTGGAACACGCGCTGCGCGCGGCGAAGGATGCCGCCGAGTCGGCGAACCGGACGAAGAGCGAGTTCATGACGCGCATGAACCACGAGCTCCGCACGCCGCTCACCGCGATCATCGGCTTCTCGCGCGTGCTCCTCGCCGGCAAGGAGGGAGCGCTCACGGCGAACGCGCAGCTCTACGCCGAGCGAATCCGCGCGAACGGGATGCACCTGTTGTCGCTCATCAACCAGATCCTCGACGTGGCGAAGGTCGAGGCGGGACGCATGGAGCTCGAGACCGAGACCGTGGCGGTCGACGCGCTCGTGCGCGACACGATCGCGATGCTCGAGTCCACGGCGCACGCCAAGGGGATCGCGCTCCGCAGCCAGGTGCCGGCGCAGGTGGCGACGATCGTCACCGACGCGGGGAAGCTGCGCCAGATCCTGATCAACCTGATCGGCAACGCGATCAAGTTCACGAGCGTGGGCGAGGTGAGCGTGACCGTGGAGACGGACGACGTGACGCGCCAGCCCGTGTCGATCAGCGTGCGCGATACCGGCATCGGCATCGCTCCCGACCGGCAGCAGAAGGTGTTCGAGCCGTTCGAGCAGGGCGACAGCTCCACGCGCCGCGAGTTCGGCGGCACGGGCCTCGGGCTCTCGATCGTGAAGGCGTTCGCGGAGCTCATCGGCGCGGCGATCGACGTGGAGAGCGAGCTCGGTCGCGGCACGACGTTCACCGTCTGGCTCCCGGCTGCGCCCCCCGCTCGCACGCGCGAGCGCGAATTGGCCACCGCCGCCGCCTGAGCCGCGCAGCCGCCTTCGACCGTTCGTCAGAATGAGGGTGGGGGGAAGCGGGTGTTCGCATGGAGCGGTGTCTCCTTTCGAGCCGGCCGGTGTATCGCACTATGGCGTGCGCCGGCCGCGGCCGCCCAGATTGCCTGCTGATCCAACTCTCCACCAACCGCACCGCCGAATGTCCACCCGCCTCCTCTCGCTCGCCGCCGTCGTTCCCCTCGCGCTCGCCGCCGCGTGCCGCTCCTCCAACCCGCCACCGCCGGACACCGATTCACCGCCCATCGATGCGCGGGGACCGGCCGGTGCGCGGCGCGACTCGATCCGGCGCAACAGGGTCATCGAGAACAATCGGCCCGACGTCGGTCCCCGAGCGGGTGTGCTCGTCGTCGCCAACCAGCAGGCGGGGAGTGCCACGGTGCTCGACGCGGCGACGTTCAAGACGATCGCCACGGTCCCCGTCGGCAACGGTCCGCACGAGGTGGCGATCTCTCCCGACGGCCGCTGGGCGGTGGTGACCCTCTACGGCGACGCGACGGCGGGCAACTCGCTCGCCGTGATCGACCTCGCCGCGGAAACGCCGTCCGTCGTCCGGACGATCTCGCTCGGGCAGTACTCGCGCCCGCACGGTGCCGCATTCGTACGAGCGGGGGCGAAGCTCGTCGTCACGAGCGAGACGGCGCAGCGGCTGCTGCTCGTCGACTTCGTGAACGGCCGGGTCGACACCGCGCTCGCCACCAACGGGCGCGGCTCGCACCTGGTCACCGTGCAGCGCGACGGCCGGCGCGCCTGGACGGGGAACATCGCCGACGGCACGGTCACCGAGTACGACCTCGAGACGCTCGCGACGGGGCGCACCTATCCGGTCGCGCCCGACGACGAGGCGATCGCCGCCACGCCGGGCGGCGTGCAGTTGTGGGTCGGCTCCAACTCGGCGAAGACGGTCACCGTCGTCAACTCGGCCGACGCGAAGATCGTCGGCACGGTCGCCGGGATGGGCCGTCCGTACCGCGTCGGCGTCGCGCGCACCGGGCGCGTCGCCGTGGTGAGCGATCCCGACTCGAACCGCGTGCTGTTGTTCGACATCTACACGCGCAAGGAGCTCGCGCGCGTCGACCTCGCCCGCGAGAAGGGGGTCGGCGCGCCCGCGGCGAAGGCGGGCCCCGAGGGGATCGCATTCGACCCGATCGCCGATCTCGCGTACGTCACCCTCCACGGCACGAACCAGGTCGTGGCGATCGACCTCCGCGGCTACAAGGTGCTCGGCTTCGGCGCGACGGGAACGGGGCCGGACGGCATCGGCTACTCGCCGCTCGTGCGGCGTTAGCCGCCGTGCGCGCCGATCAGCGCGCGCCGAGCGACTCGAGCCACGCGATCGCGCCGCCCCACGTCTCGGGGTCCTGGAGCAGCAGCGTGAGGAAGTAGGTCACGACCTCGTCGGCGGGATACCGGCCGACGAGGTCGTCCGCCGCGGCGCGCAGCCGCTCCGGCGACACCTCGATCGGCCCGCTCGTCGCGCTATCGATCCGGCCGTCGTCGTTCGCCACGCCGAGCGAGTCGAGAAAGGCGCGCATCATCGGCCGGCGCGTGCCGAGGTGCAGATCGACGAGATACGCGCTGAGCAGCGACGCGTCGTCGAGCGGCAGCCGCGCGGCCTCGGCGACCAACTTCTGGCGCGGCCAGGTCGCGACGGTCTGCGGGCGGAACTTCAGTGCGCCCGCCACGGCGCCGCGCGTCGTGGTGCGCACCCACCCGTTCTCGTCGTCGGCGAGCGCCGCCGTCACCGCGGCGGCGCGCTCCTCGTGCGTGAGCGCCTTCCAGAGCTTGCGCACCGTGGTGGTGGTCGGCGCAGCCGCGAGCGCGGCGAGCGCGGGACGGAGCGATGTCGTCGGCATGCCGCGAAGCTAATCGCGTCGCCGCGGGGGGTGATAGTGGAGCGCGCCGGCTGCTCGGTCGTCTATACTTCGTGAGGGCGCCGCTCTCGAGTGCCCGACGACCGCCGCTCCAGCCCATGCGCCGAATCCTCTGCAAGTCGAAGATCCACCGCGCCACCCTCACCGGGGCCGACCTCAACTACGAGGGCAGCCTCACCCTCGACCGCGCCCTCATGGACGCCGCCGACATGCTCCCCTACGAGCGCGTGCAGGTCGTGAACGTCAACAACGGCGCGCGGCTCGAGACCTATCTGATTCCGGGTGAGGCGAACTCCGGGATCGTCCAGCTCAATGGCGCCGGCGCCCGCCTCGGCGCCCCGGGCGACGTCGTGATCCTGATGACGTACGCCGAGTACGAAGACACCGAAGTCGACGCGAGCTTCACGCCGACGGTGGTGCAGGTGGATGAGAGGAATCGAATACGGTGAGTCGGTGTGTCGGAGAATTGGTGAGTTGGAAACGGCCTCGCGATGCTCCTGCATCGCGAGGCCGTCGTGGTTCTGGCGCTGTCCGCCATCGCCTGCTGCCATGGCGGTGCCTGCGCCCCAACGGTGTCGGGAACCCCAGGCCTGTGGGTGAACTTTCTGGACAGGAAGTGTAGAAGTACGCACAGGCACAAGGAGGCCTCATGTCCAAGTTCCAGTTCGCGATCAGCTCCGGGCCCGAGTCGGTCCGGCAGGCTGGCTTCGTGGAGAGCGATTCGTTCGACGAGGCCGTCGTGCTGCTCGGCGAGAAGATCCCGGTACGCACCGGCGACTCGCTGGAGATCGGTGTGTTCGGCTTTCCCCCAGCTCGCTTTCAGTGCGTCAGCTCCGCGCGCGGCGGCAAGCCCGTGTGGATGCCGGAGGGCAAGCTGGCGGCCTGACCGCGGCAGTTGGTGCGTTGGTGGTCACTGTGTTGGTGAACGGCCTCGGGGCGCAGGATCGTCCCGAGGCCGTCCGCCGTTTTCGACTCACGAACTCACCAACTCACGCCCCCTTTCTGATCTCGAACTCCCCGTTTCCCGTCGTCATCCGCAGCATCGGGCCGCCATTGCCGATCGTCGCGCGGACGTGACGTGGGTCGAACCGGCCCTTCACCTTGAGATCGAAGTCGGACTGGATCGTCCCGTTCCCCGTCGACGCGTCCAGCTCACCGTTGTAGTTCGCCGGCAGCGTCACGTGCACGTCGCCGCTCCCCGTGTGGAACTCCATGTCCTCGCGCGCCCGCAGCGCGGCCATCCGGACGTCGATGTCGCCGTTGCCGCTGCTCACCTCCACCGGGCCCTCGCTCGTCGCGACCGTCACGTCGCCGTTCCCGGTCGAGACGTGCACGCGCCCCTTCGCGCCGCGCACCTCCACCTCGCCGTTCCCCGTCGACACGCGCACCGGGCCCTCGGTCTCCACGACCCGCACGCGACCGTTCCCCGTCGACGCCTCCACCTCGTTTCCCGCGCGCTCCACGCTCACCGCGCCGTTCCCCGTGCCGAGCCGCACGCGCACCCCGCGCGGCACGAGCACGGTCATCTCCACCGTCACCTCGCGGTTTCGCCAGCCGTCGCGGCTCCGGTGCCGCCCCTCGCAGGAGTCGTCGTCCTGCGTCGAGCAGATGGTGACGTCGCCGTTGCTCGACCTCTGCACGTCGAACGCGACGTCGGTGACCGATGCGCCGCCACGCGGCTTCTTCTCCGCGCGCAGCTCGGTCGTGTTCCCCGACGCTGGGCGCACGGTGATCGGGCCGTTGAAGTTGCGGATGGTGAACTGCCGCCCGTCGGGGATGTTGCCCCGCCAGGTGTAGACGGCCTCGCTGCGGCCCACGAGCTGGGCGCCGGCCTCGCCGGCGGCGATGCCCGCGAACGCGAGGGCGAGCGCGATGGTGGCGACAAAGGTTCGCATCGGATCGGTGGTGGAGTGAAGGGACGGCCGACTGAGGTGCGACAGCGCGCTCCCTCCGAGGGTTGGAACCCTCGCGGCGGTCCTTCAGCGCAGCGCGAGCCGCGCCAGGAACCCGCCCCCGGCGAGGCAGAGCAGGGCCAGGTACCCCGCGGGCATGAACACCCCCTCGCGGCGGCGCACCGCCACCGCGGCGATGTAGCCGAGCCCGACCCCGGCGGCGAGCAGCACGACGGCCGCGCCCGCGATCAGGATCCGGACGATCCGAGCGCTCAGCGCGCCGGGATCATCCACTCCACCTGATCCCCCGGCTGCACCGGAATCACTTCGGACAGGTAGGAGCGCTGGTTTCCCATCGGCTCGGCAAAGAATCGCATCTGGGTCACCCCGCTCACGATGCTCTTCGGGATCTTGAGCGTCGTGGTCGCCGTGCCGCGCGCGCGGCCGAGCCGCATCCGCTGCGTTCCCTGATAGGCGTAGATGGTCATGTCGTAGAGGTTCTGGTTGTCCACGACGACGACCGTCTCGTTGCTCTGGGACCGCTGGCCCGCCGGCGCGTTGAGGTCGACCGGCTGATCCGAGGGAGCGCGCGGCTGCTGCGCGCTGCTGCACGCGACGGCGAGCGCCGCGCCCGCGATCACCACCCGCCATATTGCCCCGAGCCGCGCCGCTCGACCTCCCCTCACCGTGGAGCCTCCGCCGATCCGCCGCATGGTCCCTCCCCCGTCCGAGTCGCCGGCGACCGCCGGCCGCAAGTCCTACGACGAAGCCTACTTCAGGAAATGGTACCACGACCCGCGCACCCGGGTCCATTCACCTGACGCGGTGCGGCGCAAGGTCCGCATGGTCGCCGGCGCCGCCGAGTACTTCCTCGGCCGCCCGCTGCGCACCGTGCTCGACGTCGGCGCCGGCGAGGGCAGGTGGCGCGCCGAGCTCCGGCGGATTCGCCCGCGCATCCGCTACGTCGGCGTCGACCCGAGCGACTATGTCGTCGCGCACCATGGCAGGCGTCGCAACATCCGGCTCGGTTCGTTCGAGCAGCTGCACACCATGTCTCTCGGCAGTGGCTACGATCTCGTCGTGTGCGCCGACATGCTGCAGTACGTCCCGGACGCGGCGCTCAGCCGCGGGTTGCGCCACATCGCCACCCTGCTCGGCGGCCTGGCCTTCCTCGAGGCGTACACCACGGGAGACGACATGGAGGGCGATCTCGAGGGCTGGCATCCGCGCAGCAAGAGCGAGTATCGCCGCCTCTTCGCCGACGCCGGGCTCGTCGCGTGCGGCATGCACTGCTACCTCACGCGCGACGTGGCATTGAACGCGGTGGAGTTGGAGCTGGTGTAGGGAGGAAACGGTTGACGGTGAACGGTCGACGGTGAACGGCTGACGGTGAGCGGTCGACGGTTGACGGTTTCCGTCAGCCGGCAGGAACGGCAAAGGGCCGTGAACGGTGAACGGTTGACGGTTTCCGTCAGCCGGCAGGAACGGCAACGGCGGGAGGTGAGGCGTGACAAGCGTCCCGAGGTCGGCCGTCAACCGAAAAACCGTGAACCGAAGAACCGTTCACCATTCACCGTTCACCGCTCACCGCTCACCGCCGCTCGCCCTGCAAGGCGGCAGGCTCCGCGGCGCCGGCCTGCAGCTTCGCGAGAAAGCGCTGCGATTCCGAGATCCGTTCGATCTCGATCGACATCGCATCGACCGCCTGCTCGATGCGCTGGAGCTGCTCCTGCATCCCGGCCGGGACCGCGACGTTCGAGCCGCCGCGCTCGAGACGCCGGCCGAACGCCCGCGCCAGCGGCCAGCCGACGACCATCACGGCGCACATCACGAAGAACCCGATCGCGATGTCCACCGCCTGCGGCGGAATCATGTTCTGCACGTCGGGGGGCACGCCGGCGTGCGTCTGCGCACCGCCGGCGATCACGGGGAACCCGTTCTGGATCCTGACCTGATTGGCCGCGCGCTGCTGGCTGGCGTCGGCCTCTGCCTGGCGCGCCGCCTCGATCGCGTTCCGGATCTCCGCGCGGAGCTGTTCTGCCGGGGGCGGGCCGCTCTGCTGCTGCGCTTCCGGCCGCTCGGGCTGCTCGGGACGCTCGGGGCGTTCCGGCCGCTCCGTCGTGCGCGGGTTCGCCTGGGTGGCGGTCTGGGCTTGCTGCTGCAACACGACGCGGACGTGCATGGCACTTCACCTCGGGAGTCGGCGCCGCCGGCCGTGGCGGCGCTGCCAATGTAGGCTGTACGCCCCCCCGAGGCGAGAAGTTACACCGTCCGCGCGCCCTCTCGTTCGAGCAGCGCCGCCTTCCGCGCCACCCCCCAGCGATAGCCGCCGAGCGCGCCGTCGCCGCGCACCACGCGATGACAGGGGATCAGCACGGCCACCCGATTGCTGGCGCATGCCCGCGCCACGGCGCGGGCGGCCGACGGCCGCCCGAGCTCTCGCGCGATCGCCTGGTAGCTCCTCGTCGCACCCTCCGGGATGCGCTGCAGCGCGCGCCAGACCTGCCACTGGAACGCGCTCGCCTGCAGGTCGAGCGGCAGGTCGCCCGCGAGCGCACGTCCCTCCACGTGCTCGACCACGGCGTCCACGAGCCGGTCGCGGCCGTCGTCGGCGCGCACCAGCGTCGCGTCGGGATACTCCTCGCCGAGCGCCGCCACGAGCGCGCCTTCGTCGTCGCCGAGCGACACGGCACAGATGCCGCGCTCCGTCACGGCCACGAGCAGCAGCCCGAGCGACGTCCGCACCGCGGTATGATGGATCGTCACGCCGGCCCCGCGCCGGCGATAGGCGCCCGGCGTCATGCCGAGCGCGTCGTCGGCGGCCTCGTACACGCGGCGCCCGGTGGCGAACCCCGCCTCGTACGTCGCGCTGCTCACCGTGCGCCCTTCGCGCAGCGCGGACTTGAGCGCGCCGACGCGGCGCTGCTCCTGGTACTGCTTCGGCGACAGCCCGACCACGCGCGTGAAGGTGCGCTGCAGGTGCGCCGGGCTCACTCCCGCCTCGCGCGCGAGCCGCGCCAGCGGCAGCGGCTCGTCCGCGTGGTCGTCGATGTAGCGGCGCACGCGGGCGGCGAGCGCGACGTGAACGTCGGTACGGCGGGAAGACATGGTCGGCATGGGAAGCTCTCCTCGAAACGTGGAGGAAGAATCGCTCCGCGGGTCCGGGGCAGCTATCCGATTCGTGATCGAGTACGGTGAACGGTGAACGGTGAACGGTGAACGGTGAACGGTGAACGGTGAACGGTTTTTCGGTTCACGGTTTTTCGGTTGACGGCCGGCCTCGGGACGCTTCTCACGCCTCACCTCCCGCCGTCGCCGTTCCTGCCGGCTGACGGAAACCGTCAACCGTTCACCGTGCACGGCCCTTTGCCGTTCCTGCCGGCTGACGGAAACCGTCAACCGTTCACCGTGCACGGCCCTTTGCCGTTCCTGTCGGCTGACGGAAACCGTCAACCGTCGACCGTTCACGCGGCCTGATCGCGCGCCGCGCGATCAGGCCGCTTTCACCTCGCTCACCAGCTTCGCCAGCGACGCCTTCGCGTCGCCGAACAGCATGCTCGTGCTCGGCGAGTGGAAGAGCATGTTCTCGATGCCGGCGAACCCCGCTGCCATCCCGCGCTTCAGCACGATCACCGTCTTCGCCCGGTCCACGTCGAGGATCGGCATCCCGTAGATCGGCGACGTCGGATCGTCGCGCGCCGCCGGGTTCACCACGTCGTTCGCGCCGATCACGAGCACCACGTCGGTCTGCGGAAACTCGGCGTTGATCTCCTCCATGTCGTACAGCCGGTCGTACGGCACGTTCGCTTCGGCGAGCAGCACGTTCATGTGCCCCGGCATCCGGCCGGCCACCGGATGGATCGCGTACTTCACCTCACCCCCCCGCTTTTCGATCAGCTCCGCCAGCTCGCGCACCTGATGCTGCGCCTGCGCCACCGCCATGCCGTAGCCCGGCACGATGATCACCCGCGACGCGTACGCGAGCTGGATCGCCGCGTCGTCGGCGGAGATGCTGCGCACGGGCAGCGCGGTCCCTCCTCCCACCGCCTTCGGCTGGTCGCCGCCGAACGCGCCGAACAGCACGTTGGCGAACGAGCGGTTCATCGCCTTCGACATGAGCATCGAGAGCAGGAACCCCGACGCCCCGTCGAGCGCGCCGCAGATGATCAGGATGCTGTTGCCGAGCGCGAACCCCGTCGCCGCCGCGGCGAGGCCGCAGTACGAGTTGAGCAGGGCCACGACCACGGGCATGTCGGCGCCCCCGATGGGGATCACCATCAGCACGCCGAGCACGGTCGCGATCGCGATCATCGTGTAGAACGCCGCCGACTGCGCCGGACTCGCGATCACGACGACGAGCAGCACGAACGCGGTGAGAAAGAGCAGGCCGTTCACGACGTTCTGCCCCGGGAACGTCAGCGGCTTCGACGGAAGCACCTCCTGGAGCTTCCCGAACGCGACGAGCGCCCCCGTCACCGTGAGCGAGCCGAGAAGCACCTCGAAGCCGAGCGCCGCCATGCGCGCCGTGCCGATCGCCTCCGACATGCCGTGCATCGCGTTGTAGTACTCCGACACGCCGACGAGCACCGCCGCGAGCGCGCCGAAGCTCAGCGAGACGGCGATACGCTGCGGCAGCGCGGTGGTCGGCACCCACATCCCGAGCGGATAGCCGATGACCGCGCCGACGACGAGTCCCGCCGCGATCCATCGGTAATCGACGATCTCGTGGTTGACGAGCGTGCCGCACACGGCGAGCAGCATCCCCACCGCGGCCATCTGCATTCCCTGCCGCGCCTTGTCGGGCCGCGTGAGACTGCGCAGCCCGAGGATGAACAGGACCGTCGCGGCGACGTACGTGAGCTGCGTGAAGTGCTCGCGCATCGCTTACGTCGGCTCGGTGGACGACTTCGGCTTCGGCTCGTCGCGCTTGAACATCTTGAGCATGCGGTCCGTGATGAGGAACCCGCCGACGACGTTGGTCGTCGCGCATACCACGGCCACGAAGCCGAGCAACGTGGCGACGCTGCTCCGGTGCGACCCCGCCGCCACCATCGAGCCCACGAGCGAGATCCCCGAGATCGCGTTCGTCGCCGACATGAGCGGCGTGTGCAGCAGAGGCGGGACGCGCGTGATCACCATGAAGCCGACGAAGCCGGCCAGCACGAAGATGTACAGCTCGAGAATCAGCATGGGGACTCGGTCAGGGACGCGCGACGACGGCGCCGTCGCGGACGACGAGCATCGCGCCGGTGATCTCCTCGGCGGGATCGACGGTGAGCACCCCCTCCTTCGAGGCGAGGTGCGTCACGAGGGCGAGCACGTTCTTGGCGAACATCTGGCTGGCGTGGAAGGGGACGCTGGCCGGCACGTTCACCGGTCCGATCACCATCACGCCCCCCGACTGGACGGTCTCCCCCGCGATCGTGAGCTCGCAGTTCCCGCCGGATTCCGCGGCGAGGTCGACGATCACGGCGCCTGGCCGCATTCCCGCCACCATGTCGGCCGTGATGAGGCGCGGTGCCGCCCGCCCGGGAATCTGCGCCGTGGTGACCACGAGGTCGACCTCGCGCAGGTGCGCCGCGAGCGCAGCGCGCGTGCGCTCGGCCTCGTCGTCGCTCTGCGCGCGCGCGTAGCCGCCGGCCGCTTCGGCCCCCGCCGCCACGAGGTCGTTGGCGACGAAGCTGGCGCCGAGCGAGAGGACCTGCTCGCGCGCCGCGGGGCGCACGTCGAACGCCGACACCACCCCGCCGAGCCGGCGCGCCGTGGCGATGGCCTGCAGGCCCGCCACGCCGGCGCCGATCACGAACACCTTGGCGGGCGACACGTTCCCCGCCGCGGTCGTGAGCATCGGCAGGAACTTCGGGAGCGCCGAGGCGCCGATGAGGACCGCCTTGTAGCCCGCCACCGTGCTCTGCGACGACAACACGTCCATCGACTGGGCACGCGTGATCCGCGGCACCAGCTCGAGCGCCAGCGCGGTGACGCCGTGCCGCGCCAGCGCATCGAGGAGCACGCTGTTGCGGCCCGGCTGAAGCAGGGAGAGGAGCGTCGCGCCCTGAGGGATGGCGACGATCTCGTCGGCGGAGGGAGGCTGCACGCGGCAGACGAGCTCCGCGCCCTCGTACACCGCGTTCCCGGCGGCGACGTTCGCGCCGGCGCTCTCGTAGGCAGCGTCGGTGAAGCCGGCGTGCAGGCCGGCGCCGGCCTGGACGCGCAGCGTGTGCCCCGCCTTCACCAGTCGGGCGACGCTATCGGGCGTGATGGAGACGCGGAGCTCGCCCGGCGTCGTCTCGGCGGGGACGGCGATGTGCATGGGGGATGGATTTTATTCAGCGAACGAACAAATACCAGTGCTCGCCAGCGCGGAGACGGTCACCGGAGCTCGGCAGCGACACGCTCCATCTGGCTCGCGTGCCGCTCCGCGTGCACCACGAGCATGAGGAACGCGTCACCGAGATTGAAGCGGAACAGCGGCACGACGGGCGATCGCATGCGGAGGCGGCGCCAGTCGAACCCGGCGGCGTCGGCCAGGATGAGCTGAAGGGCGTCGAGATGCCCCAGCAGCCGCTCGACCACGCCTCCCCGCGGCGTCCTCGCCGGGACCATGCGGCGAGGCGAGGACATCCGCTTTGGATTCTCGAATCGGCGTACCATGAGCCCGCCGACGAGGCTGGGCTTCCACTCGCGCAACGCCGCCGCGGCGTCCGGTGGGCTATTCCGCAGCAATGCGCGGATCGGCGGCTCGTACAGCTCGGACGTCACGCACAGGTGCTCGAGCACGTGGCCGACGCTCCAGCCTCCGTCGGCCGGCCGCCGCAGGAGCCGCTCCGGGTCGAGCGGCCGCGCCAGCGCGGCGATCCGGTCGCGGAGGGCGAGGGTGCGGGTCTGGAGATCCTGCTGGAGATCACGCTGGAGCATGCGCCGGTGTGGCGGGTACGAAGCCGGCATCGAGTATAACCAGAGACAGGGCAACGGTGTCCAATAACTCGACGGCGCGCGGGAATATCTTTCCGGCTCGCTGACGGCACGTCGCGAACCAGCCTCTACACGATCCCCGGAGCTCGTACATGTCCTTCGTTCGTTCCGCCGTTCACCTGACGATCGGCGCGCTGCTCGCTGCACCCTCGCTGGTCGCCGCGCAGGCCGCCGCGCCGGTAGCCCGCACCTTCGCCCCGCACGAGCTGCCGCTCAAGTACACCGGCAAGCCGACGACGGCGGCGATCACCCCCGCCGACCTCATGACGCGGCTGTACGTCTATGCCGACGATTCGCTCATGGGGCGCCAGGTCGGTACCGAGTACAACCTCAAGGCCACCGCCTACATCGAGCGTGAAGTGCGACGGCTCGGCCTCCGGCCCGCCGGTGAGGACGGCGGCTACTTCCAGAACATCCCGCTGTTCACCAACTACACCGACACGGCCGGCTCGTCGGTGAAGGTGGAGGGCCAGACGCTCGCGTACGGCACCGACTGGTTCCCGATCCCGCGCGCCGGCCGAACGATCACCCTCGACGGCGTCCCGGTCGTCTACGGCGGGGCGACGTCGGACACCGCGAGCTGGATCTCCGCCGCCGCGTCCGCGGGCAAGATCGTGCTCCTCACCGTTCCGGCCTCGGCGAACCCGTTCCGCGGGGTCATCTACAGCGCGAACTCCCGCTTCGGCCAGGCCGCGGCGATCCTCGTCGCCGATCTCGATCGGATGCCGCCGGGCGTGCTCCAGCAGGTCGAGCGCAGCTCGTCGCTTCGCGACGATCCCGCGTCGGGCTCCGCCCCCTCGTCGATCCTCGTCGGGCCTCGGCTCGTCGACCTGCTGTTCGGCTCCGCCGACGGATTGAAGCCGGGCGCCGCCGGCAAGCCGCTCTCCGGCAAGATCGTGCTCGTCGAGGAGCGCGCCCCCGGCCGGAACGTCGTCGCGATCCTTCCCGGCTCCGATCCGGCGCTCCGCGGCCAGTACGTCGCCATCGGTGCGCACAACGACCACGTGGGCTTCAACCACCATCCGGTCGACCACGATTCGCTGCGCGCCTACATGGCCGTCGCGCGTCCGCAGGGCGCCGACAGCCCGGTGCCGAAGGAGGTGACGCCGGAGCAGATCGCGCGAATCCGCGCCATGACCGACAGCCTGCACCGGCTGCACGGCGCGCGCGCCGACTCGATCTACAACGGCGCCGACGACGACGGCTCCGGCACGGTGAGCGTGCTCGAGATCGCCGAGGCGTTCGCGAAGGCACCGGTACGTCCGAAGCGGTCATTGCTCTTCGTCTGGCACACGGGCGAGGAGGCCGGTCTCTACGGCTCCGAGTACTTCACCGACCATCCGACCGTGCCGCGCGACTCCATCGTCGCGCAGCTCAACATGGACATGGTCGGGCGCGGCGCGGCCACGGACATCACCGGCGAGAAGAAGGAGGGTGGACTCACCCGGGGCGGGCCGGGCTACCTCCAACTGGTCGGCTCGCGGCGGCTCTCCACCGAGCTCGGCGACATCATCGAGGCGGTGAACAAGCGCTCCGGCCTCGGTCTGGCCTTCGACTACTCGATGGACGCCAACGGCCACCCGCAGAACATCTACTGCCGGAGCGACCACTACGAGTACGCGCGCTACGGCATCCCGATCGTGTTCTTCACCACGGGCGGCCACTCGGACTACCACCAGGTCACCGACGAGCCGCAGTACATCGACTACGGCCGCATGGCGAAGGTGGCCACCCTCGTGCACGACGCCGCGATCGAGGTCGCGAACCTCGATCACCGCGTGGTGGTCGACAAGCCGAAGCCCGACCCGAACGGCCGCTGCGTCCAGTGACGCGCGGCCTCGCCGGCCAGAGATGAGCGAATGGGCAGCCGGCACCGGCTGCCCATTCTCATTGGCGGTGTATATTGGGGCATGCGTCTCCCCCCGGCTCTGCTCGCCTGCGCCCTGCTCGGCTGTGCGACCACGCATGCGCCGAAGCCGGTGACCGGGCCGACCGTGGGGAGCGCGACCGTGACGCCGACCGCCACGGCGCCGGCGAGCTTCGTGCGCACCACCGCCGAAGCGCCCGCCATCCGCAACGTCGAAGTGCGCGACGGGCTCACGCACCAGCAGGCGATGCGCACGCTCGTCGACGGCCTGTCCGAGCGCTACGTGGTCGACGTCGTGGATCCGCGCGCGGGCTTCGCCATGACGACGTGGCAGGCGAACCTCATGCGCGAGGGCGTGCCCGACCTCCACTACCGCACGCGCGTCGTCGCGCGCTTCGTCGACGACTGGCGCTCGCTGCAGCTGCGCTCCGAGGCGCGCTGGGCGCGCGGGGAGGAGGCCGACATCGGCTACGACGTGGCACAGCTCGACTCGATCGCCGCGGTGATGCGCGGCAAGCTCGGAAAGAAACCGTAGCGCGCGGCGCGGCGACGCCGTCGCTACTGCGCGCTGAACGAGGTGAGCTGCCAGCCGTTCGGCTGACGTGCGAGCGTGGCGTGACGGGTGCGCTTCGGCGTGCTCGTCGCCTGCTTCGTCGTCTTGTCGATGTACTGCACGCTGGTCACGACGTCGACGTTCGCCACCGAGTCGCGACTGCTGAGGTGCACCTGGCGCGGCGGCTCGATCAGGAAGCGGACGTTGTACTTCGCGAGCGCTCCCTCCCAGTTCCGCTGCTCCTGCTCGGTCATGCTCGGGTTCGCGCTGCGGGCGGCCGCGAAGTCGCCGCGCTGGATCGCGTTCGTGTACCGCCGGATCGCCGCCATCACGCCCGTGGTGATCTGCCGCGCCGCGTCGGCGATGCTGTCCTGCCGCCGCTTCTCGGCGAGCGCGGAGGAGTCCACCATCCCGCCGACGAGCTGCGCCTTCGCCACGCTGTCGGCGCGCGCGCTGTCCACGCGGCGCGCGCTGTCCGCTCGCGCGGCGCTGTCCCGCTGCGCCTGCGCGTAGCGCCGCTCGCGCGCCTCGCGTGCGTTGCGCGTGAACAGGCTTCCTCCCACCGCCACGACGGCCAAGAGCGCGAGCACCCACGGCCACTTCCGTGTGCCGCCTCGCCCTCCCGCCACGCGCACGAGCGCCGCGCCCGGCGTCGTCCGCTCGCGGCTCGCCGCCGAAACGACCACGGTCGGCGCGCTGCGCGGCGTCTCGAGCTTCGGCAGCGGACGTCCGTCGGTGCTCAACCGCCGCGTGTGCGTGCCGCTCAACGCCTCGCGAACCTCCGCCGCCGACGCGAAGCGATCGTTCGGTGAGCGCGCGAGCAGCCGCGTGATCACCTGGTCGATCGCGTCGGGAATGCCCGGGTCGAGCGTCTGCGCGTGCGGCGGGCTCTCCGAGAGCCGCCGCTTGATCATCTGCTCGCGCGTCGGCGCGTCGAACGCGGGCGCCGCCGTCAGCATCAGGTGCAGGATGCAGCCGAGCGCGTACAGATCGCTCCGCGCGTCGATCGGGTCGCCGAGCAGCTGCTCGGGGCTCATGAACTCGGGTGTGCCGATCACGAGTCCCGTTCGCGTGAGCGCTTCGCCCGCGCCTTCCTGCATCGCCTTCGCGATGCCGAAGTCGACGACCTTCACCACCTCACGCCCGCTGCGGCTGTGCGCGACGAGGATGTTGTCCGGCTTGAGGTCGCGGTGCACGATCCCGAGCTCGTGCGCGGCGCCGAGCCCGTCGGCGATCTGGCGCGCGAGATCCACCGCGCGGTCGAGATCGAACGGCGCCTCGCGCGCGAGCAGTCGCGACAAGGGTTCGCCGTCGACGTACTCCATCACGAGGTACACGAGTCCGTCGCTCTCGCCGTAGTCGAACACGGCGGCGACGTTCGGATGGATGATGCGCGCCGCGCTCGACGCCTCGCGCGCGAACCGCGACGCCGATTCGGCGTCGTTCACCAGCGCGGGGCTCATCACCTTGATCGCGCACTGGCGATTCATCTTCACGTGCTCGCCGAGGTAGACGCGACCCATCCCACCCTCGCCGATGCGCTTGAGGATGTGATAGCGGTCGGCGAGCACGCTGCCGATGAGCGAGTCCGAGCCCTTCGGCCGGAGCGCGGAGCCGTCGGCGGGACAGAACCGCGCCGTCGTCTCGTACTCCGTGCCGCACTGCGGACACACCTTGAGCACGGCGACGGGCTGGGCTTCTCCCGTCGTCTGCTCCGCCAGCAGTCGCGCGTCGAGCTGAGTGGTGTCGAGCGACTGCTCGCCCTCGGCAGGGGCCACGACCGGCGCGTCCGCCACCGGCTCGGGCGGACGCGGTGGCGTGGCCTCGTCGGGAGTGTCGATCGTCATCGCGTGTAGAGTATGCGCGCTGACGGCGCCCGCGTAAGCCCGACGGACAAAACGCGACACGCCCCCGCGCCGGTCTTCCTTCGGGCGCGGGGGCGTGTCGCCGAACGAGCGCGTCAGCGCGTCAGCCGCCCTTCTTCGCGTCGCGCCGATCGCGGCGCAGATCGCGGCGGTCCGTGCGCGTCTCGTGACGATCGCGCATCGTCTCGTGATGGTCCTGCTTCAGCTCGCGCGCGTCGCCGCGCAGCTCCTTGCGCCCCGCCGCGACCGCGGCGGTATCGCCGGCCGCGTGCGCGCGGGCGATCGTGCGCCGGTCGTGGCGGACCTCGTGCTTGTCGCCGACGACCTCCTTCTTGTCCTGCTTGACCTCGTGGCGATCGGCCCTCACCTCCTTGCGGTCCTGGCGGACCTCGGAGTTCGGCTTCGCCGCCTGGGCCTGGAGCGTGCCTGCGCCGAGGAGGACCGCCGCGGCGCCGACGAGAAGGGACTTGAGGGTGGACATGGGGATGCGTCTCCGGATCTGGGGTTGATGCGGTGACCAGCGTCGACGCGATCGCTTCGCGTCGTTCACGGTGAGAGACGCGACCCCGGCCGCGACGTTAACGGCGGCCGATCCGGAGCGCACTGCGTGTGAGCTGGATCACACGCCGCCCCGCCTGCTCACGCGCCGCGGTCGCGGCGCATCACGATCTCGCGCGAGAGCGTCAGCTCGAGCGAGCTGCCGTCGCCGAGGCAGGCGTCGGTGCGTTCCCCGTGCTTCGCGGCGGCGGTGCCGGCGGCCGCGCCGGCCGCCGCGCCGATGACGGCGCCCTTCGTGCTCCCGCCGAGTATGCGCCCGAGCACGGCGCCCGCGACGGCGCCCCCGACCACCTTGGTGCGGTCGTTCCCCCCCGACACGCGGACCGGCTCCATCGCGCTCAGCGTCGCCACCTGCCCCTCGCCGGGGTAGCTCTCCCCGTTCACGTCGATCGCGCGCACGTGGAAGTGGATCCGGCTCCGCTCCGCCGGATCGGCGCGCTCCACCGAGCTCACCTCGAGCACGACCGTCGCGCCGGCCGGGATCACGGCGCCGTTCGTTCCGACGATCGCGTTCGAGACCGTCGCAGTGAACTTGTCGCCCGCGAGCGCCGAGAGCGCGCACGCGCGGCCGTGAAAGGTCATGCCGACCCGGCTTCCCGCGCCGATGATCCCCGCGTTCGATGCCGGCGCGCTCGCCGGTGCGCTCGCCGGCGCGCTCGCGTCGGGAACCGGATCGGGACGCGAGATGCGTGGGGCGCGCGCCACCGGGGCGCGCGGCGCTTCCCGCCTCGGAGCCGGCGCCGGCTTCGTCGTGCGCGCCCGTGGTGCGGGGGCGGCGGAGGCCCGCGGCTTCTCCTTCGCCGGGCTCCCGACGGGCGCGTCGTTGAACACCGTCTGCGGCGGCAGCTGCCGCTGCGCCATCGCGAGATCGCGCAGCAGCGTGGAGTCGGCCGCGGCGCCGCCGTCCGCGGGTGCGCGATCGCGGCACCCGGCGAGCAGCACGAGCGCCGGCGCGAGCCGGGCGAGCCGCCGGAGGGTGAAGGTCATGGTGACAATGATACCCACCGCCGACAGCCGAGTGCCCGCGGTCGGTCCGGTCGCGGCCGGCCGCGCTCGCGCGCTAGGCTAGGCCGGGCTGATGGTCAGGATGTCCGTGACCGGATCGTACGCCGTGGCGAACGTCGGCAGGTTGGTGGCCGATCCCGCCGCCTGCGGCTGGCGCGTCACCACGCCGTTCGAGTCGTAGCGCGAGCCGTGGTTCGGGCACTCGAACGACGTGCTGTCGTTCACGATGTCGATCCGCGTCCCCTCGTGCGTGCATCGCGTGGAGAGCGCGAGGAAGGTGTCGGCCCCCGTGCGCTTCACCGCGATCCCCGGATTCGACGGCACGAACGCGAGCTCGCCCACGATCGCGAGCTGCGGTACGGTCGAGACCTCGAACGAGATCGGGCCCGTGATGATCGGCGTGGTCACGCCTTCGCCGCCGATCTGCCCGTCGCCGCACCCCGCGGCGATCGCCGCGATCCCCGCGACGGCGAGCGTGCCCCGGCTCAGGAAGGCGCGGCGGCTGAGACAGTCCTCACAGCACATGAGCGGAAGGGAAAGAGGAAGCTTACGGCAGCGCGACGACGGCGCGCTGCCACTGCGAGAGGTCGGTGTCTTCCTGGAACAGCTTGTCCAGGTCGACGACGACGTTGTTCCCCGCGAGACGGATCGCGTACCGGTCCATGCTGCGCGTCGCGCGACCTTCGATGAACGTGCCGTCGGCGCGGTACTTCGACTTGTGCTTCGGGCACTGAAAGCGGTTGTTGCCGGCGTCCCAGCGCAGCGCCGTGTTCTGGTGCGGGCAGGCGAGCCCGAACGCGTACACGCTCTTCCCCGCGCGCGCGAGGATGACGTCGTTCCCCTTGTCGATCTGCACGCCGTCCGCCGCGGGGACGGGGTACGTCCGCTCCTCGTCGTGCGCGGCGATCGCCGTGATCCACCCGAGCGGCATCGCCTCCGCGCTGCCAGGCGCCATGCCGATCGCCGCGAGGGCGGCGGCTCCGGCGCGCAGCGCGTCGAGAAGGAAGTCCCGCCTGCTGGCGAGCGCGCATCCGGTGCACTCCTCGGCGGGTGCGCTCGGCTCGATATCCGTCATGGTGAATGCTCCGTTAGGCGTAGTTCGTGAGCAGCACGCCCACGAGAGTCGTGGCGAGCCAGAGGACGAGGCTCAGCACGGCGATCGTGCGAAGCCGGCCCCACAGCGCTCCCTCGTCCCCACCCCGTGCGAGCGCGCGCTCGGTCCGCGTCATCACGAACCCGTTGAGCAGCAGCAGCACGACCATCCCCAGCTTGGCCCAGAACACCGGCGAGCCGAGGAACGTGTCGACGTCGCTCAGGAAGAGGAGGACCCCGCTCAGGAAGGAAAGAACGAGCCCTCCCAGCACGACGGCGTGCGTGCGCGAGAGCTCGACGAGCTGCCGCGCGCGGTCGTCCGACGAGGCGCGCGCGGCGCGGATCGTCGCGCGGTCCGCCGCCAGCGCCGCGCCGCCCGCGAGCAGCAGCGGCACGAGGTGGAAGAAGAGCACCACCGACGACACGAGCTTGGAATCGCTGTACAGCGAGTTCCACGGCTCGACCGCGCGGGCCAGTGCCGAGCCGTCGCCGGCGGAGGAGAGTTGAGCGAGCAGCATCAGCATCAGATCAGTCGCGCCAGATGACCATGAGCAGGGAGCCCGCGGCCGCGGTGGCCATCGATCCGTACGCCCACGCGCGGTGCTCGCGCCGCTTCTCGGCGCTGTTCTCCGCCTGCTCGGAGAGGCGTACCCCCGCGTAGGTGAAGCCCGCGTCCGAGGCGAGCATGAGCAGCGTGTGGATCGCCCGCCGCGTCTTGCCCGGCGACGACCGCGAATCCCAGAGGTTCCACAGTCCCGTCACCGTGTTGACGCCGAACACGGTCGCGAGGCCAGTCGCGCCGACACGGTGCCCGGTGCGCGCCCATGTCGGTGCCGCGCTGCTCTTCTGGTAGAGCTGGTTCCCAGCGATCGCCTGGAAGGTGAAGAGGGGGATGACCGCGTACGCGCCGTAGCGGTGGATCCTGAGGCGCCGGTTGTACCAGTCGCTCACCTCGATCGCTTTGTGGCGTCGCTGGCGAGGGATGGTGTCGTCGTCCAGCCGGAGCGACACGGGCAGCTCCAGCCGGCCGGACAGCGGCGACACGCGCGCCGGCACGCTGTCCGTCGCCCCGTCGATCCTGATCGTGGGGGCGACGAAGCTGGTGTCGGAGGGCCCGGACAGGGCCATCAGCAGGGCGAGCGCTGAGACGATCATCTCGAGGCGGGTTGGGGTGGCTCGGCGGAGACCGCCGACGCGTGAAACGTTGCCGTGTCCACTTTCAGCCGGACCGACTCGCTGGCGCACGAGTCACGCACGGGGTCGGTCCGCAGTGCCAACGATCCGGTCGCCTCCCCGCAACCGGCCGGCACCCCTGAGACGGAAGCAGGCAGCGGAATATTCCGACCGGCGGTGGATGGCTCGCCGCGACCTCGCCGCGGCAGAATCGCGCCGCGCGTGCCGAGGGCGCCGCCCGCTCGTCATTCGGGTCTCACGCCTCGACTCCCGGTCCACGATGGCCGACGCTGCGCCGCATCCGGACGACTGGTCCACCATCTCGAACGAGCTGCTCCACGGACTGGTCCATGCGCTCAACAACCGCATGGCGGCGCTCGGCGCGCTGGTGGAGCTCGCACGGCTCGGCGACGAGCCGGGGGACACGCTGGAAGGGCTCTCCGACGAGCTCACGATGCTCGGCCAGGTCAATGCGCTGTTCGCGCTTCTGCCGGAGCGCCGGAGCGAGCCCGAAGCCCTCGAGCTCTCCGCCGCGCTCGACGACGCGCTTCGCCTTCACGCGCACCATCCACGGCTGCGCCACGTGGGGTGCGAGGCGCTGGTCGACGACGCGCTCTCACCCGTGCGCGCGCCGCGCTGGGCGCTGGTGCGTGCGCTGGTATTGCTGGTTCACGCCGCCAAGCGAGCCGGGGAATCGCTACAGGATCGTGGCGTGGCGACGATTCAACTCCGCGCCGACGGCCCGGAGGTCGTGGTGCGAGTCGAGGCCCCCGGAACTCCCGCCGCTGAGCTCCTCGCGCTGGCGGAACGATGCGGCGCGCGCGCCGAGCGTGAGGGCGACGCGCTCACCCTCCGGCTGCCGACGCTGGCGGAGCTTCGGCGACGTGAGCGGGAGCTGCGCGGCGAGAGCGACGTCGTACCGGTGCGGTGACGCACCCGGCTGACGCGCCGACCGGGCGCGAACGGGCTGACGGGATCAGGCCGTCACGCCGAGTGGAGCGAGCTCGGAACGGAGGCGTCCCAGCGCTTTCGACCGGATCTGCGATACGCGCGATTCGCTGATGCCGAGCACCTCGGCGATGTCGGCCGACTTCAGCTCCTCGAAGTAGTAGAGCGAGAGCACCGTACGCTCCTGATCGTTGAGCCGGAGGATCGCCTCGCGCAGGAGCGCAACCTCTCCCTCGCGCGACAGCCGCTCGTCCACTCCCTCCTCCTCGTTGCTCAGCAGCTCGGCCCGGGTCGGCACCGTGCTGCCTTCGTCGCCCGCCGTCGCGGTGAGGGAGAGGTGCACCGAGCCCTCCACCTCCGCCTGCCACCGCCAGAGCGTGTGCACGTCGGTGCAGAGGGCGCTCGCCATCTCGGAATCCTCGGGCATGCGACCAAGCCGGCGCATGAGCTGTTCGCGCGCGCGCGCGATGTCGCGCGCCTTCCGGCGCACCGAGCGCGGAACGTGGTCCTGACGCCGGAGCTCGTCGAGGATCGAGCCGCGGATTCTCGGCACGGCGAAGGTGCTGAACGCGAGGCCGCGGCGCGCGTCGAAGCTCTTCACCGCCGTCATGAGGCCGATGGTCCCCGCGCTCACCAGCTCGTCGAAGTCCGCCTCCACGGCCAGGCTGCGCGAGAGCTGGCGAGCGACGTGGTGGACGAGGCTCAGGTTCTCGCGGAGGATGGCGTCGCGGGCGGCATCGTCGCCGCCGGCGGTGGCGGCCCATAGGGTGCGGGGTTCCATGATCGGCTCCATCGGCGGAGAGGTGCGAACGGCGGGGGAGGGGAGAGCCGGCCGATGGTCGAGGAGGGAGGAGCGCGACGTCGGACGGGTTCGCTTGTGCCCCCCTCCAAGGCACGGTTGGGGCCATGCGGGCACGACCGAAAATGGGGCCGGCGTCGCGTACGACGCCGACCGCGGCGAAGCGGCTCAACCGCTTGTTTCCGTTGTGCTTGGCTCGATGGGCTCGTCGTCTGCGGGACGGCACGTCGACCGCCGCCTTCCCACGAGCGAGACCGGCAGAAACTGCCGAGCCGGAAGGAGCTGCCGGGCAGTTCCGGCTGGGGCGGAAGGTCCCGCCCCTTCAGTTCACGTGGTGGCCGGCTCTCGCCCTGGCCCGTTCAGCTTGTTCCGCAGCGTGCGCACGCTGATCCCGAGCAGCTCGGCGGCTCTGGTACGGTTCCCTCCGCTCACCTCGAGCGCGCGCTCGATCAGCCGGCTCTCCGCTTCCGCGACGTCGAGCGAGGTGAGCACGACGGCCCGTGTGCCTTCGCTGTCGCGCGTTCCTGCCCCCGAGGCCGCCCGCTCCTGAGCGGGACCGGTGCCGCGCGCGCTGAGGCCGAAGCGTTGGCCGTCGAAGGCACCCGACTGGAGTATCGGCTCCGTGGAGAGGATCACCGCGCGCTCCACGGCGTGCTGCAGCTCCCGGACGTTCCCTGGCCACTCGTAGCGCTGGAGCATCTCGACCGCGTCGGGTGACAGTCCGCGAATCTCCTTCCGCATCTCGCTGGCCGTGCGCTGGGCGAAGCGCTGCGCGAGCAGCGGGATGTCGCCCGGCCGTTCGCGGAGCGAGGGAAGCGCGATCGGGATCACGCTCAGCCGGAAGAAGAGATCCTGCCGGAAATGTCCCTGCGCCGCATACGCGGCGAGGTTGCGATTCGTCGTCGCGATGATGCGAACGTCGACCTTGATCGGACTGGAGCCGCCGACGCGCTCGAACTCCTGCTCCTGTAGCACTCGCAGAAGCTTCGCCTGGAGATCGAACCGCATCTCGCTCACCTCGTCGAGGAGCAGGGTGCCCTGGTGAGCACGCTCGAAGGCGCCCTCGACGCGCCGGATCGCACCGGTGAACGCACCCTTCTCGTGGCCGAACAGCGCGCTCTCGACGAGGCCTTCCGGGAGCGCGGCGCAATTGAGCTTGATGAACGGCCGGTCGTGCCGGTCGCTGAGATCGTGGATCGCGCGCGCGAACAGCTCCTTGCCCGTTCCCGACTCCCCCTCGAGCAGGACGGTCGCGCGCGTTGGCGCCGCCGTCGACACCGTCTGCAGGAGACGGCGGATCTGCGGACTCTCGCCGATGATCGCGCGCTCGCTTCGGAACTCCATCACCTCGCGCCGGAGGACGTCGTTCTCCCGCCGCAGCCGCACGACCTCGAGCGCCTGCGCAACCGACCGCTCGAGCTGATCGGGCCGTACCGGCTTGGTGATGTAGTCCACCGCGCCCGCCTTGATCGCCGCCACGGCGTGCTCGATCGTCGCGTGGCCGGTGAGCATGATGAGCGGGATGTCGTAGCCCTCCTGCTGCAGGAGCTCGAGAAACTCGAGCCCCGTGAGCCCTGGCATCCGGTAGTCCGAGATGATCAGGTCGACCGGATGGCGCCCGAGCGCCTGGAGAGCCTCCGGCACGCTCCGGGCGCCGACGGTGGCGTGGCCCGCCCGCTCGAGGGTGTCCTCGAGGATCAGCCCGATGGCGGGCTCGTCGTCCACGTACAGGATTGTGGCCATGGACCGGCGCCGAGAGGCGAGCGACTGGGGAGCAGGGGAGGAACAGAGTCGAAACGGACTGCCGGAGCGGACCGCTGTAAAGGATGACGAGCCAGGGCGCTGCGACAGAACGTCCCGCGCGGTCCGGGGCCGGCGGGCGGGGGACGACACTCCGAGCCGGCGGGCCCGGAGGGGGCCTCGCGCGCACGCGGAGGCCGGCCGATACTCGCGGGGAGGAAGAGGAGCAATGGAAACACGAGCCGGACGAGAGACGCCCGCGCGGCGCGAGGCGGGACCGATCGCCGCGCTGTGTCCCGCGCGAGCGGAGCCGCGCCACGACCGCATGGTTGAGATCCGCCGCCGGATCGCCGACGATGCGTACCGCTCGCCGGTGGTCGCCGAGGAGATCGCCCGCCGGATCCTGCTGAGCCGAGATCGGTAGCGGAACGCCTCCTGCCGGTGCGACGTTCACTCCGAACGCCCCACCGGCCGAGCCTCGGCCGCGTCTCCTTCGCGTCGCCGCCGAGCCATGTCGATCTCTCCACCGCCCACAGCGCAGCCGTTCGTCGCCGTGACGGGCGCCACGGGCTTCATCGGGAGCGCGCTCGTCGCGCGCCTCCGGGCGGCGGGGATGCGCGTGCGGCGCGTGACGCGCGGAGGCCGCGGCCGCGAGACCGACGACATCGTGTGGGATCCGCTCCGTGGCGCGCTGTCGCCGCGCGACCTCGATGGGGCGGAGGCGGTCGTCAACCTCGCGGGCGCGCCGATCGCGCAGCGCTGGACCCCGGCGCGCAAGCGGGCGATCCGGGAGAGCCGGGTGCGCGGCACGGAGCTGCTCGTGCGCACCCTCGCCGCGCTCGAGCGGCCGCCTCGCGTGCTCGTGAGCGGCTCGGCCGTCGGCTATTACGGCGACCGGGGCGACGAGCCGCTCGACGAGGCGAGCGCGCCGGGCACGGACTTTCTCGCCGAGGTGGCGCGCGAATGGGAAGCGTCGGCCGGGCCGGCACGGGAGGCGGGAGTGCGCGTCGTGCTGCTGCGGACCGGGATCGTGCTCGGCGCGCATGGCGGTGCCCTCGACCGCCTGCTGGCGCCCTTCCGGCTCGGCCTCGGCGGGCGCATCGGCAGCGGAAGGCAGTGGACGAGCTGGATCGCGCTCGACGACGAGCTTGGCGCGATCGAGCACGCGCTGGCGACGGACGGTCTTCACGGTCCGGCGAATCTCGTGTCGCCGAACCCGGTGACGAATGCGGAGCTCGCGGCTACGTTGGGGCACGTGCTCGGCCGGCCGGCGGCGCTTCCTGCCCCGGCGTTCGCGGTGGAGTTGGCGTTCGGAGAGATGGCGCGCACGACCATCCTCGCGGGACAGCGCGCCTACCCGGGAGCACTGCTGCGCACCGGGTTCCACTTCCGGCATCCCACGCTCGAGCAGGCGTTGCGCTTCGAGTTGGCGCGGTGACCTGATCGCGGCCGGCGTGTGGCCGGCGACGACGAGGTGAGCATGGTGCAGGACGCGACGCTACCGACGACGAGCGTGTCCGGCGAGCCGCACGCCACGGCGCTGCTGTTCGTCGTCGTCGCGCTGATGCTCGCGGCCAGCGCGTTGATGAGCAAGGCGACGCAGCGCTTCCATCTGCCCGTGGGGCTGGTGTTTCTCGCCATCGGGATCGCCGCCGGCTCGGAGGGGTTCGGCGGCATCGCCTTCGCCGACTACGGCTTCGCGTTCCGCGTCGGATCCGCGGCGCTCGCGCTGATCCTGTTCGACGGCGGCTTCAACACGCCGCCGGAGACGCTGCGCCGCGCGCTCGCGCCGGCGGGCCTGCTCGCGACGATCGGCGTCGTCGGCACGATGGTGATCGTCGCGGTCGTGGCGCACCTGCTCGGGCTGCCGTGGAGCACCTCCTTCCTGCTCGGCGCGATCGTGTCGTCGACGGACGCGGCCTCGGTGTTCGCCGTGCTGCGCGGCAGCGGGATCCAGCTCAAGCATCGGGTGGGCGGCACGCTCGAGGTGGAGTCGGGGATCAACGATCCCGTCGCCGTGCTGCTCACGATGCTGCTGACCGAGCAGCTCGTGAGCGGCGCTCCGCCGTCGGTGAGCCACATGCTGCTCGAGAGTGTGAGCGAGATCGCGATCGGCGGGGTGTGCGGCATCGGGATCGGCTTCGGCGCGCGCTGGCTGCTCGCGCGGCTGCGGTTGCCGGCGAGCGGGCTGTACTCCGTGATGACGCTCGCCACCGCGCTGCTCGCCTTCTCCCTGCCGACGCTGATCGGCGGGAGCGGCTTTCTCGGCGTGTACGTCGCCGCGGTCGTGCTCGGCGCGGGACGCGTGCCGTACGGCAATGCCCTGCGACGCATCCACGATTCGCTCGCGTGGCTCGGCCAGGTCGCGATGTTCCTGATCCTCGGGCTGCTCGTGTTCCCGTCGCAGCTCGTCGACGCCGCCGGCGTCGGCACGATCGTCGGACTCGTGCTCGCGTTCGTCGCTCGGCCGGCGATGACCGCACTCTGCCTCGCGCCGCTTCGCTTCCCGCGCAACGAGATCGTCTACATCGGCTGGGTGGGGCTGCGCGGCGCCGTGCCGATCATCCTCGCGATGTATCCCGTGCTCGCCGGCGCGTCGGGCGCGGCGCGGCTGTTCAACATCGTGTTCTTCATCGTCGTGGTGAATGCCTTCCTGCCGGGGGCGACGGTGCCGTGGGCGACGCGGCGGCTTGCGCTCGAGTCGGACGAGCCGCCGCGCTCGAACGCCGTGCTCACCGTGGAGTCGTTCGACCGGCTCGACGGCGAGCTGATGTCGTACTACATCGACGAGGCGCTTCCCGTCGCGGGGATGCGTCTGGAGGAGCTTCCCTTTCCGGAAGGCGCGGCCGTGACGATGATCGTCCGCGGGCGGGAGCTCATCGCGCCCAAGGGCTCGACGCGGCTCGAGCCGGGCGATCACGCGTACGTGCTCGCGCACGCGGAGGGCGTGGAGCTCGTGCAGCTGCTGTTCGGACGTCCGGAGAGCGGCTGAGGGCGGCCGAGACCGGGGCGGCGCGACGTGCGTGGTGCCGGGTGCAACGTCGGCGCCGGGTCCAGCTTCCGGCGGCGGCCAAGCCGCACGGCGACGGGAGGCGCGTATGGCGGGGCTCTACGAGGCGTGCAGCAGCGTCTCGTACAGCCCCGTCGCGCAGGCGGCGACGCCGATGCCGGCGAGCCATCCGCCGAGGACGTCGGTGGGCCAGTGCCAGCCGAGCAGCACGCGACTCACGCCGGTGACGATCGCGAGCACGGTGGCGACGATCGCGGCCACGCCCGCGGGCACGAGGCCGGCGCGTGCGAGAAGGCATGCCCCGGTGACGAGCACGGCGGTCGCGTCGGTGGTGTGGCCGCTCGGGAAGGCGGGCTCCGTCTTGCCGCGCGCGAGCGCGACGGCGGGTCGCGGTCGGCGGTAGAACAGCTTCACCGCGTGGTGCGCGAGGATGGCGCCGACCGATGCCGCGGCGAGCGAAGCGAGCACGGCGAGCGCCGGAGCGCGACGCGTGGCGAGCAGCAGTGCCGCGCTCGCGGCGCCGATCGCGGGGTGCAGGTACGGCTCGCCGGGCAGCGTCCCCACGCGCGCCGCGCGCCACACGCCGACGCGGCGGCGCCACGCGCCGGCGACGAGCTCGATCGCGTCGTCGAAGCGTTGGACGGCGCGCGTCCGGGTCGCGAGCGCGAGCGCGATGACGGATGCCGCGGCGGCGAGAGCGATCGTCGAGTGCGGCGGCATCGCGTGAAGGGTGGAGGTGCCTCGCGGCGCACGACCGCGCCGGCGTATACTCCACGCGAACCATATCGCGCGTCATGCGCGTGCGCAGGCCGTCACCGGAGCGTTCCCATGTCCCTCGTGCCCTTCGACACCCTTCCCGATTCCTCGCGCGTGTGGGTGTTCGGCAGCGACCGCCCGCTGAGCGAGGAGGCGACCGAGCTGCTGATGGTGGAAGTGGAGCGCTACCTCGCGGAGTGGAAGGCGCACGGCGAGCCGTTGACCGCGGCGTACGAGTGGCGGTACGGCCGGCTGCTCGTCGTCGGCGTCGACCAGCGTTCCGCCGGCGCCTCGGGCTGCTCGATCGACGGATTGTTCCGGGTGCTCCAGGGACTCGAGCCCCGACTCGGCGCGCGGCTGGTGGGCGGGGGCCGCCTCTACTACCGCGACAACCACGGCGAAGTCCAGTCGGCGGAGCGGCACGAGCTCGCGGCGCTGAAGGAGACGAACGCCATCCGCCCCGACAGCGCGGTATTCGACACGAGCCTCACCGATCTCGGCTCACTGCGTCAAGGCTTCGAGCGAGCGGCGAAGAAGACGTGGGTGTTTCAGGAAAAAGGCCAACCGCAGTAGGAGAGGGAGTAGGAAGTAGGAAGTAGGAAGTAGGAAGTAGGAAGTAGGGAGTAGGAAGTAGGGAGTAGGGAGTAGGGAGTACCGGGTACCACCTACCACCTACCACCTACCACCTACCACCTACCACCTACCACCTACCACCTACCACCTACTCGGTACAGCGGTCGGCAGTTCACGACCCCATCCACGCATCGATCCCCTTCGCCACGAAGTCGTCGTCCGTGAGCTCCGGATGCGCGCGGCAAATGCGGTCGATCTCGGCCGCCTGCCCCGGCGAGAGCGTCTCGCGCGGATCGAGGCACCACGTGCCGCGGAGGAGTCCCTGGCGGCGCAGAATCTCGTGGATGCCCGGGATGCAGCCGGCGAACGCGTGCGCGGCGTCGAAGATCGCGGCGTTGGCGTCGGTGAGCGCGGCGCCCTCGCGCAGCAACGCCGCCTCGGCCGCCCCCGCGTCGCGCGCGGCGTGCACGCGCTCGAGCAGCCGCACCGCCGAGCGCGTCCAGACGGCCCACTGGCCGAGCAGTCCGCCGGCGATGTGCCGCGTCGCGCCGCCGGCGCCGACGGCGAACGGCGTGAGCAGGTCGGCGACGATCGCGTCGTCGTTGCCCGTGTACAGCGCGAGGTCGGTGCGCCCCGAATCCGCGACGGCGCGCACCACGTCGAGCGTGCGATAGCGGTCGAACGGCGCGATCTTGATCGCCCACGCCCGCTCGATCTCGGCGAACGCGCGCCAGAAGGCGTAGCCGAGCACTCGGCCGCCGACGGCGGGCTGGAGATAGAACCCGAACAGCGGCAGCACCTCCGCGACGGCGCGGCAGTGCGCGACGAGGGTGTGATCGCTCGCGTCGCGCAGCGCCCCGAGCCCGAGGAGCACCATGTCGTAGCCGAGGGCGTGGGCGAGCTCGGCTTCCGCGACGGCCTGCCTCGTGTCGCCGATCGCGCCGGCGACGAGCAGGAGAGGGGCGGACGATGCGCGCGGCCACGCGCGCGCCGTCTCCGCCGCCAGCTCGAGCACCGGACGATGGAGCCCATGCTCCGGTCGCCTGATCTCGAACTGCGTGGTGTGCACGCCGACGGCGAGACCACCCGCGCCGGCGTCGACGTAATACCGCGCCAGCGCGCGCTGATGCCGTTCGTCGAGGGTGCGACGCTCGGTGAGCGCGAGCGGATGCGCCGGGATCACCATCCCCGCGCCGAGCGCGGCGCGCAGTACGCCCGTCCGCTCAGAACCGTCCATCGCGTCGCTCGAAGCTCGTCGGTTTTCCGAGCAGCGGGCCGCCGCCGCGCACCCACGCCGCCACCCAGTCGAGCAGCGTCTCCACGGGAAGGAGGGGCTGATCGAGCAGGGCACGCATGCGCGTCGAGTCGCTGAGGAGCGCGTCCGGTGCCGGCGCTCCCTCGAACAGGGGGTCGCGGCCGAGCCGCGCGCCGAGCGCCCGTGCCAGATCCTCGACGCGGAGGATCACGTCGCCCGCGACGTTGACGACGAACGGCTCGGGCGCCGCGGCGTGCGCGAGCGCGGCGAGTGCGAAGGCGTTCGCGTCGCCCTGCCAGATCACGTTGACGTACCCCATGGCGAGCGGCACCGGCTCGCCGCGCGCGATGCGCAGCGCGAGATCGGTGAGCACGCCGTAGCGGAGATCGTGTGCGTAGT
>Ga0310810_10000611_pt1 | contig 35885 bp, 30 predicted proteins | sample NCmetagenome_FD_207641 | JGI IMG/M metagenome (GOLD analysis project Ga0310810, IMG submission 207641) | Soil microbial communities from experimental microcosm in Duke University, North Carolina, United States - NC | ecosystem: Engineered > Artificial ecosystem > Soil microcosm > Unclassified ...
CCCGTTTACTCCGTCGTCTCCGTTAGCTTATGCATCACAAAACACAGGTCGGTATCGTCGGCGCAGGACCGGCCGGGCTCATGCTGGGCCATCTCCTGCATCTGAACGGGATCGACTCCGTCATCGTCGAGAACCGTAGCCGTGAGTACGTGATCGATCGCGTGCGTGCGGGTGTCCTCGAGCAGGGGACCGTCGATCTGCTGCATGCGATGGGCGTTGGCGCACGGCTTCGACAGGAAGGTCTGCGTCACGACGGCGTCTTTATCTCTTTCCTTGAACAGCGGCATCACATCAACTTCGGTGAGCTGACCGGCGGCAAGGCCATCACCGTGTATGGGCAGAACGAAGTCGTCAAGGATTTGATCGAGGCGCGGATTGCGACGTCGCGTCCTCTGTATTTCGAAGCCGACCACGTCTCGGTCGACGCGCTCGATTCATCGAGCCCGGTCATCCGTTTCCGTCATGGCGATGTCGATCATGAGCTTCAGTGCGATGTCATCGCCGGCTGCGATGGATTTCACGGCGTCTGCCGGCCGTCTGTTCCGGCGGGCGTGCTCACGATCTATGAACGGGTGTATCCCTTCGGCTGGCTGGGGATCCTCGCTGAAGCCGCCCCGTCGTGTGACGAACTCGTGTACACGCTCCACGAGCGCGGCTTCGCGCTGTTCAGCATGCGCTCGCCGACGATCACGCGGCTGTATTTGCAGGTGCCGCCCGACGAACCGATCGAACGCTGGTCAGACGAAGCGATCTGGCAGGAGATGCTGACGCGGATGGCGACCCGAGACGGCTGGAAGCCGAGTGTCGGTCGTATCGTTCAGAAAAGCGTGACGCCGATGCGCAGCTTCGTCGCGACACCGATGCGCTACGGCCGTCTGTTCCTCGCTGGCGACGCCGCGCATATCGTCCCACCGACGGGCGCGAAGGGATTGAACCTGGCGGCGTCCGACGTGTTGGTGCTGGCGAGAGCGCTGAAGGCGTTCTACGAAAACGGTCAGACGGAGTGGCTCGACACGTACTCGGACATGTGTTTACGCCGCGTGTGGAAGGCGCAGCGGTTCTCGTGGTGGATGACGTCCACGCTGCATCGTGCGCCAGACGAAAGCGCGTTCGATCATCAGCGACAGATCGCCGATCTCGATTACCTCACCAGCTCGCGCGCGGCGATGACGAGCCTCGCCGAGCAGTATGTCGGCTTGCCCGCGGAAGTCTCGTTTGAATCAGCAGGCTTGTAGTCAGGCTGACGCGCCAGCCGGCGAGGTCCATCAGTACTCGGCGAAGGCGTCGTCGGGATAGCAGTACAGCCAGCGCTCACCTCGTTCAGCGGACGCGATCACCGGATGACCACTTGTCTTCGCATGGGCACTGGCGTGGCGATTCGGTGAGCTGTCGCAGCACAGCGTCGTCCCGCAGTGTTGACAGGTCCGCAGGTGGACCCATTGCGCTTTGATCTTGATGCACTCTTCGCAGACGTGACGCTGCGGGTGCTTGACGGTGGTGATGGCGCCAATGTGATCGCAGGTGGACTGTGCCATGTCGTGTTCCTTACTCAGTGAGGGCCCGGTGCACGAACGAGATGGCGATCGAGCCTTCGCCCACCGCCGACGCCACGCGCTTGATATTGCCGCCTCGTACGTCGCCCACGGCAAACACGCCCGGCAGGCTGGTCTCGAGCAGATGGGGAGGCCGTTCGAGCGGCCAGCGCGCGGCGGTGAGGTCGTCGCGCGTCAGATCCGGTCCGGTCTTGATGAACCCCTTCTCGTCGGTGGCGACGCATCCCGACAGCCATCCCGTGTTCGGCACCGCGCCGGTCATCAGGAACACGTGTCGAATGGGGAGTCGTGTGATCTGGCCGGTGCGCTTGTCGCAGCACTGCACGGACTCGAGACGTCCGTTGCCTTCAAGCGCGACGATCTCGGCGTTGGTCTGCAGATCGATGTTGGGAGTCCCCTCGATCCGGTGAACGAGATAGCGTGACATGGTGTCCGCCAGTCCATTGCCGCGGACGAGCATGCGCACGCGGGCGGCCGTCTGCGACAAGAACACCGCCGCCTGTCCAGCCGAGTTCGCGCCGCCGACAACGATCACCTCGTCGGCGCTGCACAGTTGCGCCTCCATGAAGGTGGCGTTGTAGTACACGCCGGCTCCCTCGAACGACGACAGGTTCGGGATATCAGGCTTTCGATATTGCGCGCCGGTGGCGATGATCACGCTTCGTGCCGGGAGAGTCGTGCCGTCACCGATGTCGACGCGGTACGGCTTGCGATTGCATGTCAGCGCTGTCGCGCCGCGGGCGATCATCACCTGAGCACCAAATTTCTCCGCCTGCGCGTACGCGAAGCTGGCGAGCCTCTGTCCAGAGATGCCTTCGGGGAATCCGAGATAGTTCTCGATGCGCGAGCTCGAGCCTGCCTGACCGCCGGGTGAGGAGGCCTCGATGACCAGCGCGTCGAGACCTTCCGATGCGGCATACACCGCCGCGGCAAGTCCGGCCGGACCCGCGCCGACGATGACCACGTCGCGCATGTGCGTGCGATCGATGCTGTCGTTGAAACCGAGGCAGTCGGCGATCGCCTGGTTCGTCGGATTGCGCAGCACGACATCGCCGCGACAGATCAGCACCGGGATGTCTGCCAGCGTGACGTGAAAGCCGTCGAGCAGCGCCTGCACGTCGGGATCGCGATCCAGATCGACAAACTTGAACGGGTGGCCGTTCCGCGTGAGGAATTCCCTGATGCGGAGTGTGCCGGCGCAGTGCATCGAGCCGACCAGTGCGACGTCACCGATGCCTGCTTGCGCGAGCTCCAGGCGGCGATTGATGAACGCGCGCATCAGGATCTCGCTGATCTCAGCGTCAGTCTGCACGAGATCGAGCAGCGCCTCGCGTGTCAGTTGGATGACCTCTCCCGGCTCGCTGGCGACGGCGCGCATCAACGATCGGCGTCCGAGGATCAGATTGGCTTCGCCCGTGAACTTGCCTGGGCCGTGCACGGCGACCAGATTGTTGCCAGTCGGTGTCGGCTGGACGATCTCGATCTCACCGCGGGTCACCACAAAGAACGGGACGACGTGATCGCCGGCCTCGATGAGGACGTCGCCGCGCGCGATTGGCCGCACCACACCCAACTGCCGGATGCGGGCGATCTGAGCAGAAGTCAACGTCGGAAACATCAACGCTTCCTGCGAAGCGTCAATGAAGGGAGTGGAGCGCGCGTCTTGCACCATGATGGGGTCCAGCGCAGTGGGTTAGTACGGCACGTCAATTAGCCGATCGCTCGTGCGCATGTCGTTCTCCAGGAGATCGAGCAGTGCGCGGGCAACCGGTCCCGGCTTGCCGTCGCCAATCGGCTGACCATCCCACTGGACGATCGGCGCGACTTTGATCGAGCTGCCCAGCAGCAGCATCTCGCGCGAGGCGCGGGCGTCAGCGACGGCGATGTCACACACGTCAACGCCCGTCAGTAACCCGCCCTGGAGATGTTGGGCCAGTTCGAGTAGACGAAGGGAGGTGCACCCTGCGAGAACGTGGACGAAGCGCGGATGACGCAGGACGCCATCCATCGTCACGAACGCCACGTTCATATTTGAGCTCTCGCCGACGAATCCTTTCTCGTCGATGAAGACACCGTTATCGAGGCCGGCCTCCTTCGCCTCCATCTGCATGAGAACGTTCGGCAGATAGTTCGTCGCCTTGGTGATCGCATAGAGCGGCGGCTTGATCGGATATGTCGTCGTCATGACCTTGAGGCCTTCCGAGTACCACCGCTCGGGATAGGCAAGGCCGCCGAAGACGATGACGAAGAAACCCGGAACCGCGCCCGCTGCTGGCGTGAGATCGAGATTGCCCGGACCAGACGACAGCCAATATCGGATCGAGCCGTCACGCACGCCGCTCGCCGCCGTCGTTCGGACGATGATGTCGCGCATCTCGGCTCGAGAGCCGGCGAGTTTCAGCTTGGACCTCTCGGCGGATCCGAGAAACCGGTCGAGGTGGGCCTCCAGATCATAGATGCGGCCATTCACCAGACCGGCCGTATCGAAGATCCCGTGCCCGCGATGCACCATGTGGTCGTCGAATGGCAGCACCATCAGTGCCGGGTCTGTGACGATGCCCCCGAGCTGGCTCGAATAGAAGGCGCTGAATTTCACCGGCTGACGTTCGCGCATCGCACGAAGGGCAGCCACGACCTGATCGGCGGCGAGTACTGGTAGCGGTGTCGTCACGGACATGCTCACACTTTACCGTGGCTGCTGTTACCAGGACGACCGCAATGCGATTGCGATCCAGCCGGCGCGTTCGGTCACCCGCACAGCCTGCATGCCGACGTGCCGGTAGGCGTGCACGACGTCGTGCTCCATGGCTGAGCGGATTCCCGAGAGCACGAGTTGGCCGTGATGGCCCACACGTCGCACGAGAACGGGCGCCAACTCTATAAGCGGCGCCGTGAGCACATTCGCGACGACGAATGGCCAGTTCCCTGTGATCGCGTCAGGCCCGCCGTGCGCCAGCTCGAGCCGCGATTCGAGTGTATTGATGCGCGCGTTCTCCGCAGCGACACGCAGCGCCTCGTCGTCGATGTCGATCCCCAGCACGCGCGGGACACCGAGGATCAGCGCCGCAAGGGCGAGCACACCGGAGCCGATGCCCACGTCGAGCATGGACGAGCGGGGTGCGATGGTGACCGCGTCTTCAATCGCTTCAAGGCAGAGCGCAGTGGTGGGGTGGAGTCCCGAGCCAAATGCATGCGCGTCGATCAGGCGCAGATCGCCCGGCTCGGCATTCATATAGGCAGGAACGATGCGAAGGCGACCGATGTGAATCGGGCGACGGCTCAGTACCCACACCGATTCGTCATCGCGGCCGACCGCTGGCGACACCGAGATATGGGCGACGCCAAGTGCGTTCGCGACCTGGTCGGCCGTGACACTATCGGGCATGAGCGCCGCGATCCGGCCATCCTGCGCGACCTCGGCGTCGATGGCGCCGAGGTCCACGAGCCGGTAGAACGCATCATCGCTGGCATGGCGGAGATCTACGCGGTACGGCACGGCTCAAGTGTATGTCGTTGAACTCGATTGAGGTGTTGTTTCGGTTCTACGCACAGCTGAATGATTTTCTGCCGGTCCCGCACCGCGGACGACGGTTCAATCACGCCCTCGCCGCGCGTTCGTCGGTGAAGGACGCGTTCGAAGCGCTCGGCGTACCGCATCCAGAAGTGGACCTGATCCTCATCAACGGAGCTGCCGAAGCATTCTCGTACCGGCTGCAGCATGGTGACGACGTGGCGTTGTATCCGGCGTTCCGGACGATCGACATCAGCGGTGTGCGTCGTGTCGCGACGGATGTGTGCGGTGCGATCCGATTCGTCGTTGATGTGCATCTGAGTAAGCTCGCAGCGCTCTTGCGATTGTGCGGCTTCGACGCGCTCGTACTTCAGCAGGACGAGGACATTGCGGACGCTGCGGCCCGCGAGGGGCGTGTGGTGCTGACGCGGGATGTCGCGTTGCTCAAACGCGGCGCCGTTCAGCGCGGTCGCTGGGTGAGGAACACCGATCCCGAGCAGCAGCTCGTTGAAGTCGTCGACTGGTTCGCGCTGGTTCACGACATGCATCCCTTCAGCCGGTGCCTCCGATGCAATACGCCTCTTGTTTCTGCGGCAGCTGAAACGGTTGGCGAGCACGTGCCGGCACGCATTCGCGCAGACTTTCGTGAATTCTGGCGTTGTCCGGGCTGCGCCCGCACGTTCTGGCGAGGCTCACATTACGAGCGATTGTCCTCACTCATCGAACGGGTCCGGCATCACGGATAACCGTCAGGCGCGGTACACTATTGGGCTTATGGCGGGCGCTGTCTGGACGTGCCCACGGAGAGCATAGATGAGACGTTTCATACTCGGAGCCCTGACGGCGCTGACCGGCGCCGCGATCATCACGACCGCCGGTGTGTCTGGCCAAGGCCGTAGCGCTGATGTGGCCGGCAAGGGCCGCGTCGATTCGCCAGGCGTCATCGCGCCGGATGGCAGCGTGCCCGCGCTCGGCAGCTACAAAGCGCCGAAGACGCCCTGGGGTGAACCCGATCTGCAGGGCACCTGGAACGCCAATGACCTGCAGGGCATTCCGATGCAGCGCGCAGAGTCAGTTGGCACACGCTATCGGCTGAGTGACGACGAGTACACGCAGCGCGTCGCGCAGCGCGATCAGAACGTCGCCAACGACAACAGCGACGAGTTCACGCTTGAGCGTGCGGAAGAATTCGAAAAGCGATTCGGAACCGTCGGTGGCGCTGTCTCGCCTCCGCCGCATTGGCTCGAGCGCGCGCGGACGGTCAGCCGTGTGTCCTCGTACGTGATTGAACCGGCGAACGGCCGCATCCCAGCCCTCACACCAGCGGCGCAGGCGGCAGCGCAGCAGCGTCAGCAGGCGCAAGCCACCCGTCGCAAACAGTTGAACGGCATCGAAGCCGAGTGGACGACCGATCGCAGCAACTACGATCGCTGCATCAGCACCGGCGTACTGCAGTCGATCACGCCGAAGATCTATAACTCGGGCAGCCGCATCGTGCAGGGCCCGGGCTGGCTCGCGTTCCAGAACGAGATGATTCACGAGACGCGCGTCATCCCGACGGATGGCCGCAAGCAGGTGGGCTCGGGCATCAAGAACTGGATGGGCACGTCGGTCGGTCACTGGGAAGGCGACGTGCTGGTCGTCGAGACGCGCAACATCAAGTCCGAGTCGCCCATTAACGGCCAGCCGTTGTCGGACGAAGGCGTGCTGACCGAGCGGTTCTCGTTGGCCGACGCCAATACGCTCGACTACCGCATGACGATTAACGATCCGAAGACCTACACCGCGCAGTGGACGCTGCGCATCCCGATCCCGCGCGAAGACAACTACGGCTACTTCGAGTACGGCTGCCACGAAGGCAATTACGCGATGCCGAACCTGCTCGCGGGATCGCGCGCGGAAGAGAAGCGTCGCGCGGAAGCGGCGGCGCGCGGCGAGAAGACCCCCGAGTACGCCGAGCCGGCGCGTGGCGGCGGAGCAGGCCGCGGCGCGGGTGCCGGTGGTGGCCGCGGTGGCGGACGGGGAAACTGACCTCGTGCGGTTGACGATTGACGAGGGACGATTGACGGATTGAATCAACCGGATCATCAATAATCCGTCAATCGAAAATCGTCCATCGTCAATTGCATGTCTGATATCACCTTCGGACCTTTTACGATCGACCTCGCCGCAAGTCGTCTGCTTCGCGGCGGCACCGAGCTGCGCATGCGACCGCAGGCGTTTTATGTCCTGCGGACCCTGGCCGCGCACGGCGGTCGCGTCATCGACTGCGATCAACTGATTCGCGAAGCGTGGGATGGCACCATCGTGTCGCGCCACACGGTGCACGTCACCATCGCCGAAGTGCGCCGGATCCTGACTGACTGCGGATCGTGGATCGTGCACCAGCCGAAGGGGGGCTACTGCCTCCGCATTCCGAAGTCCGACACGCTGATCCGTCACGGGTATCACTTCCTCAGTCTCAGATCGCGCGAAGGATTCGAACGAGCGCTCGAGTGTTTTCAGGAAGCCGCGGCTGAAGCGCCACGCGATCATCGGGCGTTCGAGGGCCAGGGGAACTGCCATCTGCTGATGGCGTCGTTCGGCACACGGCCAGGACGCGAGATGCTGCCGGCGTTTCTCAACGCCTACGAGCGCGCCGTCGCACTGGTGGGGCCCACACCCGAGTTGCGCTGCAATCATGCACACGCGATTCACATGTACGATCGGCGTCTGCCGGAGGCGCTGAACGAATTTGACTGCGTCATCAAGGAAAGCCCGACGCTGACGCTGGCGCACGTTCGCAAGACGCTCTTGCTCGTGACGATGGGTGATCTTGATGCCGCTCTGGAATCGGCGAAACGGGCGCACGAGACCGATCCACTGCTGCCGTTGACGGCCGCTGCGGAAGTCAACGTGCGTCTCTGGCGTCGCGAGTTCGAAGCCGCCGCGAAGATCGGCGCGCAGGCGGTACAACTGCAGCCGTATTTCATGCTGTGCCGCGCCTATTACGGAGTCGCCCTCGAATTCTCGGGCCGTCTCGAGCAGGCGCTCGAGCAATACCAGATCGGTGGCGTCGTCACGCAGGGGCTGCCCTGGATGCGCGCGCTCGAAGGCACATGCCTCGTGAAGTTAGGGCGGCGGAGCGAGGCGCGCGCCGTGCTCAACGAGCTGCTCGCGCGGCGTCACACCGAGTACATCGACTCATACGCGATCGCGCGACTGCGGCATTCGCTCGGTGATGTCGACGCCGCCTTCGCCGAGCTCGGACGCGCGATCGACGAAAGTGTCGGCGGCCTCTACGCGATTCGCTTCGATCCATTGCTCGACGGCTTCCGTGCTGATCGCCGTTTCACACGGCTGCTGAAGCGGTATCTCACACCCGTCGAACGCGCTGCGCATCAATCAGCCGCAACAGTGCTTTGATCGATATTTGAGCCGGTCGATCCGGTGCTGCGCCGTTAGGATTTCACCGCGAAACCACCGGGAAAACCCAAGGAGTCTTCATGCGCCGATTCCGCGTCGCGCTTGCGCGCGCCAGCGTGCTACTTGCCGTGCTCGTCCTCGCGCCGTCTGTGGCGTTTGCCCAGGCGACGATCACCGGAGTTGTCAAAGACACGTCAGGCGCGTTGCTGCCCGGCGTAACCGTCGAAGCAGCCAGCCCAAATCTGATCGAGCGCGTGCGCTCGACCGTCACCGATGCGGCCGGTCAATTCCGCATCGTCGATCTTCGCAATGGGTCGTATTCGGTGACGTTCTCGCTACCGGGATTTTCCACGGTCAAGCGCGACGGCATCGAGTTGAGCGGCGCATTCGTGGCCGTCATCAACGTTGAGCTCAAGGTCGGCACGCTGCAGGAGACGATTGTCGTCACTGGCGAAACGCCCATCGTGGACGTGCAGAGCACCGCCCGCCAGACCACGATGGACAACGAGTTGATCAATGCGATCCCGGCCGCGCGATCGTACGGCGGGTTGCTGACCCTCATGCCAAACACGGTCGTGCAGGGTGGCGCCGCGTCGAACGCGCAGGTGGTGCCGAACATGGTCGTCTTCGGCGGGGCAGGTGGACGCTCGAACGAAGGTCGTCTGCAAGTTGATGGTTTGAGTGTCGGCACGGCCTTCAACGGCGCCGGCGTGTCGGCGTACGTCGCCGACGTGAACAACGCGCAGGAAGTCGTGCTCATCGCGTCGGGCGGTATGGGCGAGGCAGAGACTGGTGGTCCGGTGCTCAATCTCGTTCCGAAGGAAGGCGGCAACAAGATCAGCGGCCAGCTCTACGGCTCGCAGGTCACCGAAGGCATGGTGAGCAGCAACTACACCGACGACTTGAAAGCGCGAGGGCTCACGACGCCGGGCGGCTTCACCAGCGTGTACGACTACAACGTGGGCATCGGCGGTCCAATCAAGAAGGATCGCGTGTGGTGGTTCCTGCAGGTGCGGAACGAGGGCTACGAGCAGCGGATCCCCGGTATGTTCGCCAACGTCGATCCGACGGCGTGGTTCTACGTTCCCGATCGCAGCCGTCCGGCCTACGGCGCGGCGAAGTTCCGGACGACCGCGCTGCGTGTGACGTCGCAGTTGAGCGCGAAGCACAGAGTGACCGCGTTGTGGGACGAGCAGACCCCATGCGAGGGCGCCGGATTGACCGCGGAGTCAGAAGCGTGCCGTCACTCCAAGGCCGGACAAATCATTTGCGCGGGCGCATCGCCAACCCCGGCCTGCTCACCGACGTCGGCTCCCGAGACGGGTGCACTGCGTGATGTCGGTCAGCGCATTCAGCAGGCGCGCTGGACGTCACCGCAAACGAACCGTCTGTTGTTCGAGGCGGGCTTCGGGACCTACATGAGCCGCTGGGGCGGCGAACCAATGCCGGGTGCCGATCCGAATTTGATTCGTACGACGGATCAGTGCACCACGGGTGCCGGAGTGCCTGGGCAACCGTGCGAGCACGGGATCGCCAACCTGACATACCGCGCGACGAGCTGGAGCACCGCGTGGGTGCTCGTCGCGAACTATCGTGCGTCGGCGTCGTACCTCATTGGCCGGCATACGATGAAGGTCGGCTGGCAGGGATCGCACCTCGGTGACGACCGCACTGCCTTCCTCAACAATCAGTTCGTCACCTATCGCTTCAACAATGGCGTGCCGAACCAGGTGACGCAGAACATCAACCACTTCAAGCTCCTTCAGCGCGTGCGGACCTCGGCGTTCTACGCGCAGGACTCGTGGACACTCGGGCGTGCGACGTTCCAGGGCGCGGTGCGTATGGACCATGCCTGGAGCTATTTCCCCGAGCAGACGATTCCGAGCCAGCGCTTCTTTCCGACGGCGCGGACGTTCGAATTCACCGAAGGCGCGTCCTACAACGACATCGCCCCGCGCGGCGGCGTCGCGTTCGACGTGTTCGGGAACGGCAAGACGTCGGCGAAGTTCAACTTCGGCCGCTACCTCGAAGCCGCACAGAACGGTGGTTTCTTCATCACCAACAACCCGACCGGTCGCCTGAGCACCACCGTTGCGCGCACGTGGACCGACAACGACCGCGACTTCGTGGTCGATTGCGACCTGAATTCGCAGACGGCGCAGAGTCCGGCGACGACTGGAAGCATCGACACCTGCGGTGCCGGCAGCCCGAACTTCGGCACCACCGTGGTGTCCTCTACGCTCGACCCGTCACTGCAGTCCGGATGGGGTGTGCGCACGGGCGACTGGCAGTGGGGCGCATCGATCCAGCATGAGGTGATGCCGCGTGTGTCGGCAGAACTGAGTTATCAGCGCCGCTGGTTGCTCAACTTCTCGGCGACCGACAACCGGGGCGTTTCTGCGAGCGACTATTCCGCCTTCGCGCTGAACGTGCCGACCGACTCCCGCTTACCGAACGGCGGAGGCGGCCAGATCAGCGGGCTCTATAACGTCACGGCGGACGCGTTCACACGGCCGACGGACAACTTCGTCACGCTGGCCGACCGTTACGGCAGCTACACAAACTCCACCGACTCGATTGCGCTGAACGTCACGGCGCGGCCGCGCTTCGGCGTCACGCTCCAGGGTGGTTTCAACTACGCCAGGACCGGCGTCGACTACTGCGAGGTCCGTTCGACGATTCCAGAATGGACGGTCCTCGGCGCGCAGTCGCCGACCAACCCGTGGTGCTCCAACACCACGAGCCTGCTTCGGACGACGGCACTCGGCAGCTACGTCGTGCCGAAGGTAGACGTACAGGTCGCGTTTACGTTCCGCAGCGATGCCGGTGCGGCGCTCGGCGCGAACTATGTGGCGTCGAACGGGGAGACGACACTCGGTCGTCCGTTCGCGGGTGCGAGCCAGACGATCACGGTGAACCTGATCGAGCCGGGCACGCTCTATGGTGATCGTGTCAATCAGTTCGACATTCGCCTCGCGAAGAACCTGCGCTTCGGCGGCACGCGGACGAATGTGGGCTTTGACATCCAGAACGTGCTGAACGCCAATCCGGTGCTGACCTACAACGAGGCGTTCTCGACGACGACGAACACCTGGCTGCGTCCGAACTCAGTGCTGCAGCCGCGGCTGCTGAAGTTCAGCGCCCAGTTCAACTTCTAACGCGAATGTAGTGTCCGGCTTCAGCCGGAGTGTCATCGCCGGCGCGCGACTCGCGCGCCGGCGCCCCAACGCCTCCGAATCGTCCCTGTTAACCGATCAGCCCTCGCGAACGTTTTGGGGGCATGACTCGCATCCACGCTCTGTTCATTGCGGCGATCACCTGCGCGACGCTGGTCGCAGGGGCAGCGGCGCAAGGACAGGGACCGTCGTTTGAGGCGGTCTCGGTCAAGGTCAATCGTTCGGCTGATTCGCGCTCCTCGTTCAGGGGCAACTTGAGCGGCATCTCCGTGAGCAATCAGACGATGACCGACATCATCCGCAACGTCTGGGGCGTCAATCGTCTGCAGATCGTTGGCGGTCCGTCATGGATCGGCGAGGACCGCTTCGACATCGAGGCCAAGGCGAGCGGGAAGGCTGGCCGCGACGAGCTGGTCGCGATGATGAAGACGATGCTCGCCGACCGATTCAAGCTTGCGGTCCATCAGGAGATGCAGCCGATTCCCGTGTACTTTCTCGTCCTCGCGCGACCTGATGGCCGATTCGGACCGACGTTTCGTCAGTCGCTGGCCAAGTGCGACCGGACCAATGTTCCGGCACCTGGGACGCCGCCGCCCCCACCTCCACCGCCACTCGACGGAGTGGAGCTTCCCTCATGCGGCACGAACACCGGCCGGGGACTGCTTCGCGCAGCAGGCATCGAACTCGAGGCCTTCACGCGCAACATGGCTGGTGCGGCCGGACGCATCATCGTGGACAAGACCGGGCTGACTGGCACGTTCGACATGGTGTTGCGCTTCAACCCCGACGCCACGGACACGTCATCCGACTCACCGTCATTGTTCGCAGCGGTTCAAGAACAGCTCGGGCTGAAACTCGATCCGCAGACCGCGCCCGCCGAAGTGCTGGTCGTCGATCGCGTCGAGAGACCTACCGAGAATTGACCTGACGAGTGATTCGTCGACGAAGCAGCGACTCGGCTGTGTGGCCATCGGTTTGCTTCACGCTCGACGGTGCCTTTGCAGCGTTCCCGATCACGAGACCCCTTGGATTGGCTACTCAAAGGCCTCGATAGTGAAGCGCGGAAGGTGATTCTCGCCGGATCGCGGTCGCGGAAGGTTCACACGGGGCAGGTGCTCTGCCGCATGGGCGAGCCGACCGACCATCTCTATCTGATGCGCGTGGGACGACTCATGGTCACGCGCCAGACCCACGAAGGCCATCTAGTCCTGATGGGAATCCTTGGCCCTGGTGACGCGTGCGGTCTCGGCAGCCTTCTCTCGGTTCATGACTACATTGGCACCGCCGAGGCGCTCGATGATGGCGAACTACTGGTCTGGACCGACACCGCGATCCGGCAGTTGGCGGTACGATATCCGCGGATCTCGCACAATGTGCTTCAGATGGCGTTGTTCTATGCAGATCAGCTCGCGCAGATGCGCGAGACGAACGCCGCCGGCAGTGCCGAGCAGCGCCTGGCGGCCACGCTGACTCGTCTCGCCAGTCGGATCGGGGCTCCGACTCCGGACAGCATCGACCTCCGCATCGGCAACGAACAGTTGGCGTCGCTGGCCAACGTCAGCCCGTTCACAGCCAGTCGCGTGCTCAAGCGGTGGGAGCGAAACGGCATCGTGATCAAGCATCGCGGCCTCGTTCGCCTCATCAATCCCGAGAAGCTTCCCTTCGTGTGACCGGCTCTCGTGCTTCGTTGCTCCAGGGCAACGATGCCGCGTTCGGTAACGGCGACGATGGGACATGCGCACCGAACGGTTGCGGGTGCTCGTGGCCGACGACGAGGAGTTCCTGCGGCGGGCCATCGTCAGGCTTCTCGAAGATACGTTCACGATCGTTGGTCAGGTCTCCACTGGTCGCGAGCTGGTCAGCGCCGCCGTTGAGCTTCGTCCGGACGTCATCGTGAGTGATCTCGAGATGCCGCTCATGACCGGAATCGCGGCGATGGAGATGCTTCGCGCCACTGGACTCACGCCGCCGTTCGTGCTCGTGACCGCGACAGAGCCGAACGTCCACGAGTGGATCGCCAGAGGCGTGCCAGCGATCGTGGACAAGGCCGACTTGCCCCTCGACCTCGTCGCTGCCGTTCAGTCGGTTGTCGCTGGCCATGTCTTCCTCTCCCGAACGATACGCGCAGGCTCGCCGACATAGCGGGCGACGGCCGAGTTGTGGCGGCATGCCACGACATGACGTGACGTGGGCTTGCTGTGGGCGTTCCGGTCTACCGCGAATGAGATCTCGCGAGTGCGCCGAACGCGGCGTAGAACACTTCGTCGGGACACAAGTCCGGCGTCAGAATGCGTTGCATGACCAGGCCTTCAATCAACGCGTGAATCACGCGCACCAGGTGCTTCGGCGGCATGGGCAGTTCGCTGCGGTCAAACAGCGCGAGCCATTCGGCCCCGAACTCGTAGCTGCTCTGGGTCACGTCATGCACGCGCGTGCGTAGCTCAGGGCTCTTCAGCGTGTAGGCGAGTCCCGTTAGCCGTCCAATCGCGACGGGTCGCCGCTCGTCCACGGCGGCGAGCGTCGCCTTTGCGAGAGCCCGCATCGCCTCCGCGAATGTCGCGCCTGATTTGATGTGCGGCTTCACCGGCGGCCAGTATGTCTGACCGAGTGCGATGAACAGTTCGTCGCGATTCTTGAAGTTCCCATAGATCGCACCGGTCGTCATCCCTGCGCGGCGCGCAACGTCCTCGAGCGTCGTCCGCTCGTAGCCCTTCTCACGAATCAACGTGCGTGCGGCCTCGAGCAGGGTCGCGCGCGTGCGGTCGCGTTTGTCACCTTTCGGCTTGCTGCTTGCCGGCGCTGCATTTGTGCTTGCCATCGTTTAAAAAATAGTACATCTATTTTATAGTTTCAATATAAAACGAGCGATGACTACACTGGACACGTCGATACAGCGCGCCCGCGTGCGCGACCTCCTTGCACCGTACGTGGAGCTCGATCAGCTGGCCGGGGCTGCGGCGCTGATCTGGCGCGATGGCCGAGTGATCGACATCGCGACGGTAGGCAAGCGCGACCTGGTCTCCGGGTTGCCTGTCGAGCGCGACACGATCTTTCGCGTCGCTTCGTTGTCCAAGGCTGTGACGACCGTTGCGGCTCTGACGATGCTCGACGAAGGACGATTTGAGCTCGACGAGCCAATCACCCGATGTGCGCCAGAGTTGGCACGAATGCGCGTCCTGCGCAACCCTGAGGGGCCGCTTGACCAGACAGACGAGGCCGTCCGCGCGATCACGTTCCGCGATCTTCTGACGCATCGCGCCGGCCTGACCTATGGCGAGTTCCATCGCGGGCCGATCGGGGCTGCGTCTCTGCAGATGCTTGGTCCACAGATCGAGAACGCGCTTTCGCCCGACGAATGGATTGGCCGCCTCGCCACGTTGCCGTTGATCGATCAACCGGGCGCCGGTTTTCATTACAGTGTGTCGACCGATCTCCTCGGCTTTCTGATCGCGCGTCTCGACGGCGTGTCGCTCGGACAGGTCCTCGATCGACGCGTGTTCGCTCCACTCGGGATGCGCGATACGGGATTCTCGGTGCCGCGTGAGAAGCGAAGCCGACGGGCCGGGCTGTGTGGCTTCGACGCCGAAGGACGGCCCACCGCGTTAACGGCCGTGCCGGGGCGCCACGCACTCGAGGAGCGTCCCGACGGCATGACCTTCGAGTCAGGAGGGCAGGGACTCTGGTCGACGGTCGACGACTATCTGGCGTTTGCGCGCACGCTCATTGGCGACACACCAAATGGCGCGTCGCTCCTCCGCGCAGAGACGCTCGCGGCGATGACGTCGAATCAGTTGACGATGGAGCAGCGCCGCTCCGCGCGCATGTTCGGGCGGCCACTCTTTGCCGAAGGCCACGGCTACGGTATGGGCGTCGCCGTCGTTCTCGAGCCGGAGAAAGCCGATCCGCGACGATGTCGTGGGGGTGTCGGGACGGTCGGCTGGCCGGGCGCGTATGGCGGTTGGTGGCAGGCCGATCCCAATGACCGCTCCGTACTGGTCTTTCTGACTCACAACATGGTGGAGCTGCACCAGATGATCGGCGGGATCGGTCTCGGCGTCTGGGATGCGATCGTCGAGTTTCACAAACTCGCGACCGCGCAGGTCGACTAATCTTCGCCTACTCGCTGCGCAGCGCGATCGTCGGATCGACGGAGATCGCGCGACGCAGCGGAGAGAATGCCGCGACGAGTGCAACGAGCGCAAAGAGGAGCGACACCAGGACAAACGTTGCGGGATCGGTGGGCGTCACGTCCCACAGCTGCGACCGAATCAACTGGGTCGCGACCAGTGCGCCAGCGAGGCCCGCGAGCAGGCCGGCGGCGACGATGCGCACGACATGACGGCCGACGAGGGTAATGACTTCGTGCGCCGCCGCACCAAGCGCGATGCGAATACCAATCTCGCGCGTTCGTTGCGTCACGGAGTATGCCATCACTCCGTAGAGGCCAATCGCGGCGAGCACTGTCGCGGTCATCGCGAATACGCTAATCGCGAATACCAAGTAGCCGCGGCGTGGAATCACTCCCTGCATCCGTTGTTCCATGGTCGAGATGCTCGACAAGGGACGGTCGGGATCGACGCTGCCGACGACGCGGCGGGCCGCTGGCACCAGGCTCAAGGGATCACCGGTACTGCGCACCATGAACATCATCTGGCCGAAGATGTTGGCGCCGATCGATGGATGTCCGGTGGGCTGCTGCAGGTACGAGGTGTAGATCGCTGGCCGGAGCTCACCTTCGAGTGTCAGGGGAATGTCGCGCACGATGCCGATCACTTTTCGTGGGTGCTCTTCTGGAGAGTTGAGAATCGTGAACGTCTGGCCCAGCGCGTCCGATTCAGGCCAGAACCGGTGCGCGGCGCTCTCATTGATGATGGCCACCCATTCTCCGGTCGCTCGGTCGCGTTCGGTGAAATCGCGGCCGCGAAGCTGTGGCGAGCGGATCGACGTGAAGAATGCAGGCGTCACCAGGAAGTACGCAGCGGTCATGGTGCGGCGTTCGTCGAGGTGCGCCGCCGACGCGCCTACACCGATCCCGAAGCTCGCCGACGGTGCGCTGAGGCTTGGGGTGCGCGCGTGTTGCGCATCGAGAGTGATCGTCGCCGTTGGCACGACGATGCTGTTCAGCAGTGCGCTCGATGAGCCAGCCACAGCCTCCGCACCGGGAATCGCTCGCAGCCCGTTGAAAATGCGTTCGAGCGCGATCGAGGGAGGCGGCGAAATCTCGAAGTAGGGAAGGCCGTCAATCGTGCCTCGGCGCTTCAAGTAGTCGCTAATCGGCACGTTTACTTCGAACGTGAGCAGGCGATCCGTGTCGAACCGTAGATCGCGCGAGATCACCCGCACGAAACTCTTCATCAACAGTCCGGCACCGACCAGCAGGATCACTGTGACGGCAATTTGTACGGCGACGAGCGCTGTCCGCAATCGTGGGCGACGAGAACCGCTTCCACCGGCTGGTTCCTTCAACGTATTGGTGAGTGACATGCGGGCATGCACGACCGCCGGTGCGAGGCCAAAGAGGACTCCGGTGACGATCGCGATGAATGCCGTCCCGGCGAGCACGCGCAGGCTCATCGCAATGTTGCCGATCGCGACGCCGCCGGGCGGCGCCTCCATCGCCACCAGCGCGCGAATGCCCACCCACGCGACGATGAGACCGAGTACGCCGCCGCCCACGGACAGCAGCACGCTTTCGGTCAACAGTTGGCGAACGATTCGTCCACGGCCCGCGCCCAGCGCCGTGCGCAGTGCGATCTCTGGACCGCGCACGAGCCCGCGCGCCAACAGCAACCCCGCCACATTCGCGCACGCAACGAGCAGCACAAGAGCCACAGCACCTTCGAGCGTGAAGAGCCGACCGCGCGTCCACCCGAACATCGCGTCGCGAACCGGCTTGACGCGGATGCCCCATCCGGTCTGCCGATCGGGATCGACACGCGCCAGCCGCGCCGCAATGGCATCGAGGTCCGACTGTGCCTGGTCTATCGTCACATCGTCTTTCAGCCGCGCCGTGACGACGAAGAATCGCTGCGGGTTGCGCTCTTGCGAGCGGTCCATTCGCAACGGGATCCAGTAGTTCGTTTGCGCGTTGGGATACTGAAACCCCTCGGGCATGACGCCGACGACAGTCCGGTTGATGCGATCGAGGCGCACTTGCTGTCCGATCACATCCGTCCGACCGAAAAAGCGGCGCTGCCACAACCGGTGGCTCAGAACGATGACGCGCCCGGGGGCGCCGTCGGATGCCAATTCGTCCTGCACGGTGAACGTGCGGCCAAGCAGCGGCTGCACGCCAAGCGCGGTGAAGGCGTCGGCCGTAATCGACTGTCCTCCGATGCGCTCCGCCGGGGCGCCGCCGGCGTCGGCGCCAAAGTCGGCGTTGTGGCCCATCGCCGCGCCCATGACCTGAAACGATCGGCTTTCATCTCGCCAGGCGAAGTAATCCACGATGCGCGCGTGTGTTTCCTGACCCGGAGTATCCAGGGGAAACGTACGAAGCACGACGACGCGATCGTCGCGAGGAATGGGCAGCTGATCGCGCAGCACCGCGTCGATCACACTCAGGATGGCGGTGTTGGCGCCGATCCCCAGCGCGAGGGACGCGAGCGCGACGACGGTGAAACCAGGGTTGCGCCGCAGCATGCGCGCGCCGTAGACGACGTCCTGCCGGAGATCGTGCAGCCACGTAACCTTGCGCGTGTCGCGGCTCTGTTCTTCGAGGAGGGGAATGTTGCCGATGGCGCGCCGGGCAGCGAGCGTCGCGTCGCGCTCGGACATGCCGCTCTCGACGTACTCCCGCGTCAGTTGCTCGATGTGAAACGACAGTTCTCTGGCGAGTTCATCGTCAACAGCGTCGCGTTGGAACAGCGCGCGCCAGCGCTGACGTGCGACCCGCAGGAGCCTGAACGCCATCTATGCGCGCTGCAGCAGCAGCCCTACCGCTGATGAGAGTCGATTCCACGACTCGAGCTCACGCGTCAACTGACGACGGCCGTCTTTCGTGAGTTCGTAGACCTTGGCGTCGCGCCCATGTTCGCTGCTCTTCCACTCGGCGGCGATCCAGCCCTGATTCTCGAGACGATGGAGTGCTGGATAGAGCGACCCTTGTTGCACCGACAGCACATCGTCTGAGAGTTGGAGAATGCGTTTGGCGATCGCCCAGCCGTGCAGCGGCTCGCGCGCGAGTGTCTTGAGGATCAGCAGATCGAGCGTGCCTTGGAGCAAATCAGAGGGTTTGGGCATGGCTTGACAAGGATACCTCGATTATCGACAATGCGATACCTAGAACGTCGACACTGGTTCGTGGTTGGTGGTTCGTGGTTCGTGGTTCGTGGTTGGTGGTTCGTGGTTGGTGGTTGGTGGTTGGTGGTTGGTTCGCGATGCGACTCCCATCATTTGTTTTGTGTGCGGTGCTGTGCGCGACAGCGGCGACGGCCGGGAGCGATGGGCTGCAGGTGCGTGGCATCGATGGCCACGCCTTCGCGCTGTTTGCACCGAAGGGGCCGGCCGGCGCGGTGTTCTTCGTCGCGACCGATTGCCCCATCTCGAACTGGTACGCACCGACGATTCAGCAGGTGTGCCGCGACTATGCCGCGGTGTGGACTGCACGCTCGTCTACGAAGATGTGGACCTCGGCGCCAACCCCAGCGCGCTCGATGCCGCGGTTCGCACGCATCTGAATGAATACCGCTACGGATCGATCATGGCGACGGTGGATCGCACGCGCGCGGTGGCGAAGCGTGCGCGCGCAACGGTCACGCCGTCGGTGGTGCTCGTCGATCGCGCCGGCACGATCCGGTATCGCGGCCGCATCGACAACGGCTACGCCGACCTCGGCAGGCCGCGTCAGCACGTGACGTCGCACGACCTGCGCGCATCGCTGGATGCGCTCCTGACCGGACGGCAGGTGCCGACACCGGAGACCGAAGCCCTCGGGTGCTACATCGCTGATCCCGCGATTCTGAAGAAACCATAAGGAACACGAGTCATGCGCCGACATTTGCTGTTCTCGATTCTTGCGGTGGTGATGATTGGGTCCGCTGTCGTACTCGCTCAAAATACGCGACGAACCAGTGCGGCGCCGCCTGCACCGGCGTCGGTGACCTTCGCCGAGAGCGTTGCGCCGATCGTCTACGGCAACTGCGTGACCTGCCATCGTCCGGGTCAGGCCGCACCGTTCTCGCTGATTTCATATGAGGACGTCGCGAAGCGCGGCGCGCTCGTCGCGCGTGTCACCGAGTCGCGCTACATGCCGCCGTGGCATGGCGATTCGGACTTCGGAGGGTTCGTGGGCGAGCGGCGGTTGACGGACGCGCAGATCTCGACGATTGCCGCGTGGGTCAAGCAGGGGATGCCGCGCGGCGACGAGCGTCGCATGCCGAAGCTGCCGGAGTTTGTGGCGGAGGGATGGCAACTCGGCACGCCCGATCTCGTGCTCGAGATGCCCGCCGGTTTCGATGTGCGTGCGAGTGGACCAGACGTGTTCCGCAACTTCGTCATCCCGACACGCCTCACCGAGGACAAGTGGGTGCGAGCCGTCGAGTACCGACCGGGAGCGCGCAAGGTCGTGCACCACGCAATCTTTGCAGCTGTGCCGGGCGGCAGTCTCGCGGCACTCGATGGTGCCGACGGACGCCCAGGCTTCGGTGGGATGGGAACGGCGGGTGTGATCAACGGCAACGGCCAAGGGTCGCAGGGGCTTGGCCTCTGGGCGGTCGGTGCGACGCCCCAGATGATGCCCGACGGTATCGCGACCCGGCTGCCGAAGGGATCTGATTTCCTGCTGCAGGTGCACTTCCATCCCAGCGGAAAACCTGAAACCGAGAAATCGCTGATCGGGATCTACTTCTCCGATCGGCCGCCGGACAAGAACCTGATGTCGCTCTCTGTGCCCACGCTCTTCGGCGTCGGCGCGGGGATCGACATTCCCGCCGGCACAAAGGACTACACGATCAAGGAATCCTTCACGCTGCCTGGTGACGTGAAGGTGTACAGCGCGGGCGCGCACGCGCACTATCTGGCGCGGCAGATGATCGCGACGGCAACATTGCCTGACGGGTCGACGCGCTCGCTACTCAGGATCAAGGACTGGGACTTCAACTGGCAGGACGGCTACGTCTACCAGCAACCGTTCACGTTGCCCAAGGGTACGCGCATCGACGCGACGATCACCTACGACAACACAGCTGAGAACCCTCGCAACCCGATCAGTCCGCCGCGCCGGGCGGTGTTCGGTGAGCAGTCGTTCGACGAGATGGGGGCGGTGTTGTTGGATTTCGAGGTAGTGAATAGCGCCGAGAGGCCGGCGTTCGACGAAGCGATCGGAAAGCGCGTCAAGGAGACAATTGCTGCCGCCGGCAAGAATGGAACGCTGGGCCGCTTTCTCGCGCGAGTGAATCGCGAGCGCGCAGGCCGGCAGCAGCTGACCGTCCTCGATCGAACCGGAGTCGTCTCGGCGCGCGTCGCTGACCCTGCGTTTCTGCAGCACGCGGCGATGTCGCCCGATGGCAAACAGGTCGCCGCGCTGAAGGTCGATCCCGATACCGGATATGACGACATCTGGATCTTCGACGTGGCCACTGGCGAAGGCCGTGCCCTGACGAGCGACGAGGCGCGCGAGATGACGCCAGTCTGGTCAGCCGACGGCCGTTCGATTGCCTTCGTGTCGGTGCGTGAGAACACCTACGGGATCTATCGAAGACCCGTGGACGGCAAGGGCGTTGAGGAGCGGCTGTATCTACATCCCAACGGCTCGACGATTTTCCTCACTGACTGGTCCGCCGATGGCAAGCTGCTGACGTTCTGGAGCAACGACAACATGTTCGTCATGCCGCTCACTGGCGATCGCACGCCGGTGGAGATGGTGAACGCGCGAGGCGGACGCTTCTCGCCGGACGGACGTCTCCTCGCGTTCAATCGTGCCGCTGAGGCGGCAGGGAAGTTCCACGTGTACGTCGTGCAGATGGATACCTCGTCGACGGCGAATCTTGCGGCATCGCTGAAGGCGACGGCGCGGCAGGTATCAATCGACAACGCGATCGGGGGGCTCTTCTGGCGTCGCGACGGCGGCGAGTTGCTGTTCATGTCGCAGCCGCCCAAGCCGCTGGTCATGGCTGTGGACGTCACCACGACGGCGTCAGGGATCGAACCGGGTACGCCGCACGTGCTGTTCGCGCTGCCGCCCGGCGTTGGCGGTCCAGCACAATTGAGCAGCGTCGCCACACCCGATGGTCAACGCTTCGTGTTTGCGTTGAGCGCGCCACGTCAGGCGGCGCAGGCACGTTGACCAGAACCAGGACGAAGAGGCGCGAGGTGCTGGCCACGCCTGTGGACGCAAGCAACTCGCGCTCCCATTCCGCCGGCAGAGTCCGGCCGCTCGTTACGTGGCGCCGTATCGGCGCAGCGCCGCCTGCATCGCGGGATTGCCTCGCGCCATTTCCACCAGCGTGAGGCCCTCGCCGTTGCCGGGCGCGATGATGTCAGCGCCTGCGGCGACCAGACGATCCGCGACACCTGGGTAGTCTGCGTTTTTCGCGCGGCGATGCACGGATCCGAAGGCGGCCCATCCGAGCGGCGTGCTCCCATGCGTCGGATCCCTGGCGTCGATGGGAACTCCACCGCGGGCGAGCAGGCGTTCGACCATTCTGACGCTGCCTACCCAGCAGGCGGCGTGTAGCGCGGTCCCGCCGTCCACGCCCGGCGCGGCCGGGTCGAACCCGAGTCGGAGCAAGAGATCGGCGGCGTCAAAGTGCTCGTAGAAGATCGCCTGCGCAAGGTGCCCGTGAACCTTGCTGGCCAGAGACGCCAGTAGGGACGGTTGCTCGGCGAGGACGGCGTTCGCTTGCTGCTCGTCGGCGCTCAAGGCAGCGCTGATGAATCGGACTTCAGGTGAACTGCGGTCGACGAGCAACTCGAGCACCTCACGATGCCCGAACTTCTTCGCGACCTCGTGCGGAGACAGGCCGAAACCGAGCGACCAGCAGTAGGTGTGTAACGGAGGAACGGGCGCGTACCCTGGTTCGTTGATGCGAGCCGACGTGCATGAGGGGTCCGCGTCGAGCAGACGGGCCGCGAGTAGAAGGTCACCGAGGCGGGCCGCCATGAAGATGTCGGGCGTGGCGCCGCGCTCGAGCAGACGCCGGCACACCTGCGGACGATCGACCAGCGCGTACTGCGCGGGTGTGGTCTGGTGATCGATGCAGCGCACGTTGATGCCGGCGCCGAGATCCAGCAGAAAGTCGGCGATCTCCACCGTCTTTGCCTCGTGGAGCGGTTGCTGACCGTCGCCACCCCGCGCGTGAACGAGCGTAGCATCGGCAGCGACGAGTCGTTGCAGCTCGTCGAACCAGCCTAGTCGCGCCGCGACGTTCGGCGTGAGCGATGCACCTCGCGACAGGAGAAACCGCGCGGTGCTCTCGTCGGCGTTGTCGAGCACGGTATACGGGCCGTTCTCCCACTCGCTTTTCCTGTTCACGTCTGCGCCGGCGTCGATGAGCGCCGTGAGCAGGGCCGCATTCTTCGCCGCCATATGTGCCGCACGCTGGCCGAAGGCAAACATCGGATCGTTGATTCGTTTCCGGACGTGGGCAGATGCGAGCAGGAGCTGCGTGCGGCGGACATCGCCGCGTTGCACGGCGTCGCGAAACGCCGTGACGTCGCGTTCCTTGAAATCGGCCACGAGTCCCGGCCAGGAATCGAAGCCGGCCTCGCGGGCCACGGCGAGCTGCGCATCGGCAAGCTTCAGCGGTCGCTGCGTCGTTGCGGCGTCGGAGCGCACCGCATGGATGCGTGCGAGCGCCGCCGGGTCGCCGTCACGGGCGGCGCGGATCAAATCCTTCGCGAGCTTGTGTTGTTGTTCGAGGCTGGTGGGGACAGCGGACGGGTTCGGCGTGGACACGGACGACCTCCTTCAATACTCGCCCGTGTCCGCATCTGGGCTGAAGAAGAGTCGTTGTGACCTCTGCTGGTCCGGCGAAAGCCGGACACTACGTCTCACTCAGGTGGGCGCCGCCCTTCCCGCGGACCGGAGGCGTCCTGTGAACGCCACCGGCAAGGATAACGTTATCGAGCCAGCGCGTCGAGCACTCTCTGGCGAGCGGCGCGAATCACCTCACGCTGCTCATTGACTTTGAGCGGCGACGGGAACGGCAGCGATCCCAACTTCACAATGGCCAGCGCCGTTCGTGCTCTATCAGGAGGCAGTTGCAGCGCATCCGCGATCTGGGAGACTGCTGTACGAAGCGTACCCAGATCCTGAGCGGTCATGTTGGGCACCATCTTCATACGAACGCCAACAGCCAGGACGCTCTCTTCCCGCCGCATCGCATCCGGCCAGTCGAACGCTGTCTCCGGCAACATGCGCACGACGAGGTCGACTTTCCCACGTGACTCGGGATTCAGGCGAGACACTTCGCCGGCGAGCGCATGCAGCGTCGGGATCAGGATGGACTGGGCCGAGAACAGGCTGATCAGCGTGCCCCCCTGCGCAAGGTGCTGTGAAAAGCGCACACCAGCCAGCCAGCGATCGACGGCGTCCGACGTCTGGCCGCGAGCGGCGAGCCGATGTCCCGACAGCAGGTTGAGACGACCGAGTACCCGTGCCTTTGCGAGATGAGGAATCGGTGCCGCAGGTCCCTGTTCGAGCTCGACGCCCCAATCGCAGGAGCGTAGTGACGACGCGCGTCCCATGATGTTCAGCGCCTCGGTGTTGGCGTCGAGGATCGGCCCCAGACGCGCTTCGTCCCAGGGGGCGCTGCCGTCCGCTACGCGGAGCAACAGATCGGTCGCCGCTGCGTCGGCTGGTGGGTCCTGCATCACCGCGAACGCCATCCAGTACCGCAGTGCCGCGTTCGTGGTGGGTTGCTGCGCGTGAACGGTACTTGCCAACACGCATGCAGCGACGATCGACCCAAGGAAACGCATCATGTCTTCATTCCTTTGCCAGTGCGTAAAGTGCGCCGCCAGGCCGATCGACGCGCGGCAGGATCGCAGGTGACGCCTGTGTCAGTACCGTGTCCAGATCGTCGATGCTCCTCGCCGCGTGCGCGCTGAGGGCACCCAGCGTGAGACCTGCGGTCTTCGGCTCGATCAGATCGGGCGCCGGTCCTCGCCAACTCACCATCAGCATCACCGCCGCCGCGAGCCCCGACAACACGACCCACACGAGAGGGCGCGTGGCACGCGGGCGCTCAGCATCGGGTAACGGCCTCGGACGACGAGGCTGAAACTGATGCAAGAGTGTTTCAAGTTCGTCCATGCCAGATCTCACTCAATTTCGCCAACCCATAGCGATACCGGGACGCCGCGGTGTTCAGAGAAATGCCGACGATCGACGCGACTTCCTCGAACGTCAGTTGTCCCCACACGCGAAGGACGATCACCTCTCGCTGATCCGCAGGCAGCGTGCTGAGCGCCGACTGCAGCGCGAGTGCGGTCTCGGCCGACCCCGACGGATCCTCGAGCCACTGCGCGCGACCATTCAGCGCCTCGTCGAGTGGTGCTTCGCGCGAACGCCCTCGCAGATGATTCAGCACCCGGTTGCGCACCGCGCGGAACAGATACCCCACAGACGAAATCTCAGCGCCGCCATCGCGCAGCAGCTGAAGAAACACCTGATGCAAGATGTCCTCGGCCTCCGACACGTCGTGGAGAAATGTGCAGGCATATGCCAGCAGCGCGCGGCCGTGGACCTCATAAAGCCGCCGCACCTCGTCACGATCTCGCGTTCCGCTGCTCACGCGTCCATCCGCGAACCCTCATCATGAAGACACGCGACAGGCTCGAATTTGTTTAGGAGCCTGTCCGAGAAATGGACAGGCTCCTAAGTTCCGGTATTCTTGTCCGGGAGGCATTTGATGAGACGTGCTGGACTTCTGACTGCTATCGTCGTGGCCGGCGTGACCGTTGCCGGTGTCGCGGCGCAACAGCGCGGAGGTGGAGGCGGACGTGGGGCGGGGCCGCGGATTCCGCCAACTGGCACGATCGAAAAGATCAAGCCCAACCTCTACAAGATTGGCGGCGCCGGCAGCAATACGACGGTCTTCATCACCGCCGATGGCGTCGTCCTCGTTGACACCAAGCTGGCCAATAACGGCGAAGCGATCCTGACGCAGGTGAAGTCGGTCACCGATAAGCCGGTCACGACCATCATCAACACCCACGTCCACCCGGATCACAACGGCAGCAACGACTACTTCAAAGCCGCGCGCCCGATGATCCAGGTCGTCACGCACGAGAACACGAAGAAGTGGGTCGTCGCCAATCCGAAGGCCAACCCCGCGTGGATGCCCGACACCACCTTCACCGACAAGACGACGCTCGGGAAGGGCAAAGACCGAATCGACCTGTATTACTTCGGTGCCGGTCACACCAACGGTGATGCGTTCGTGGTCTTTCCGGAGTTGCGGGCCATGTGCATCGGTGATCTGATGGCGTGGAACATGGCGCCACTGATTGATCCAGCGACAGGCGGCAGCGTGATCGCGCTCCCCGACACGCTCGAAAAGGCGATCAAAGGGATCAAGAACGTGGACCTCGTGATCGAGGGCCATGGCAACGTCAATACCTGGCAGGGGCTCCGTTCATACACCGAATTCAATCGTGCGCTGCTCAACGCGGCGAAGACGGCCTTGTCGCGCAAGGAAACCCCCGAACAGGCGCTGGCCGAACTCGAAAAGAACAAGAAGTTCGCCGTGTTCATGAAGGAAGAGCTGCTCAAGGATCTTGAATACGGCGGCACGCCCAAATCCCGCGCGCTCATCAACCTGAACGTCGCGTTCCAGGAATTGAAAGGCGAGCCCGTCACCACGAACTTCGGTCCGCCGCGTGGCGGCGCTCCGCCGGCGGCGCCCGGCGGAGGTCCAGCACCCACACCACCTCCATCAGGCAAGTAAACGCGAGATGGTTGCGCTCCTGGTGGCGACGCTGATCGGTGTGTTCATCACACCCGACGGCATCGTCATCGGCGCTGACACCGCGCTCAGCAATCTCGGTGGACAAGTCGCCAGTCAAGAGAAGTATTGCGTCACCGGACCGCGTTCGGTCGCGACGATGCAGGGCGCATATTGGTTGGAAGATACGGTCACGAAGGCGACCGCCGAGTTGCACAACCGATTCCGCGCATTGTGCGGGGAGGTCGGCTCGCTGTCGCCGATCACGTTGCAACAACAGGCCGAGCACATCGCGAACGGGCTGCGCGCCGATCTCATCGGCTTTCTCGAGCAGATGCCGGCGAAGGACGTGATCGCCTACGCATCAGAACCAGTTGTCGCCAGAATCGCCGTGAGCGGGTATGGAGAGCGTGGTCCGGAAAGCGTTGTCCTCGGCCTGGGCATCGCGATAGACCGTCCGACGAATCGATGGGAGGCGCAGGTGCGACCCCTTGCGCGCCTCACCTTCTCCGACTGCGGCGTGAGATTTCACGGGCAGGAGAGCGTCGTATCTGCACTCAGAACGGATACCGGCGTCCGCATCCCCAAGGCCGAAATCCAACAGCCCGATGTGGCGAGGCTCGCCGGGCTGTTGAGAGGTCAGTGCAACGAGACGACGACTCGATCGGCGACGGCGATGTTCCTGCAGGCGGTTCGATTGACCGTGACGCTCGGTCCCGGCTTCGGTGTCCCACAGGGAACGGTCTCGTTGCCGGTAGACGTCGTCGTCATCCCGCGCGACGGATCGATCGACGTGCAACGCGTCACATCGTGGTAGCAGCCGTCAGGTGATCGGGTCGTACAGCCGAAGCCTGAGTAACTCGTACAACACCACACCGGCCGCCGTCGCGACGTTCAGCGACCGCTTCTGGCCGAGCATCGGAATCCGGATCACGGTGTCGACGTGCGTCGTGAGTGTGGACGAGACTCCATCGACTTCGTGGCCGAACACGAGACACACCGGCCATCGCGGCGTCCATTCGAACAGATTCACCGCGTCCGGGGAGATCTCGACAGCGACCGTCTGATATCCCTCTGCTGCGAGCGATCGCAGCGCAGCATGCGCGTCCGGCTTGTATTCCCATTGGACGCTGTTCTCTGCACCGAGTGCGGTCTTGGCTATCGCGCGCCGCTGCCGGCCGCCCTGATCGGGGCGCGGCGTGATGCCGCACAGCACGACGCGGTCGACACCAGACGCGTCGGCGGTGCGAAGAATCGATCCTGTGTTGTAGAGACTGCGAATGTTATCGAGGAGAACGATGACTCGCTCGTCGGTGCTCGTCATCGCTTGTCAACTCCCAACGCCCAATTCCCAATCTCCAACCACTCCCACATTCCAACGCCCGACTCCCAATAACGTTCAATTGGGAGTTGGGAATTGGGAGTGGTTGGGCGTTGGGAGTTGGTAGTTGGGAATTCGGTCCTACCGCTTTTTAAAGTTCAGGACCGCGCCGCCCTGGGCGCTTGCCGTCACGCCAGTGATGGTGGTGCCATCGGCCGAGAGCTCACCTGCGTAGTTCCACGGCTGCGTGTTCGGGAACTCGAAGTTGATCCGGCGATCCTTCATCACGAAGGTGCGCAGCGGTTGATTGATCGGCTTCTCCTTCGGCAGAGTCGTGCCGATCAGTTTGCCCAGCACGGTGCCGTCGGCGTTCTTCACGAACTCCAGCTCGATGTCGTAGTCGATGGTCTTGATGGCCGGCCGCCCGACCCACTTGCCGGCGAGCGCATTGGCGATATCCGCAGAGACCTGAATTGGCTTGGCTTCTTCTTTCTCCGGGTTCGCGCGTTCGTGACGCGACGTCGTCGTGTAGTTCGGGACGATTGAGTTGCCTTCGTGACACGCGTATTCCCACCACTCGTAGTTGGGATCGTTGCGCATCGGATAGCGCACGGTGAACGAACCGGTGAGGATGGTCGGGTCCTCGGTCTTGATCTCATACAGCCACATGTCGTCGTTCAGCCGAGTGATCCGCTCCGTCGTCTTCATCTGATCGCTCTGCGGGAATCGATTGCCCGCTGGCGATCCCACAACGGCCAGATTGATCGTCGGCGCGAGGCCACCCTTGTAGTTGGTCGTTTCGACGACGAGCGTGTTGCCCTCCCAGCGCCCGCGCGATTCGCCCATGTACTCCTTGTGCGCGGCTTTGAGGGGCGGACGACCGTCCGTGTAGATGACCCGCACATCGTGGATCATCTCGAGTTCGAACGCGACGACGCCCGGCGCCTGCCAGATCCTGAAACCGCCGTTGTAGCGATACGGCATCATCGACGACGGCATGCCGCGAGTCGTGCAGCGATCCCAGCTATCGAAGTCCGTGGTCCAGTCGTACGACGGCGACTCGCCGGGCAGCGACCAGCCGCTGCGCATCTCGAGCGCACGCTTCTTGCCCTCGGGTGTGAGCCCCGGCAGCAAGCCGCTGGGCGGATCGACGATGAGCGTGGTCTGACGCTGCGGAGTGGCCGGGTCGGTGACGCCTGAGAGCAGCGCGCGTCCGAATTCACCTTTCTCGATCAGCTGACGACCCAGGTCGCCACGGCCGGCGGCCTGATCAACTCGCTGCTTGTATTCCTCTGGCGTCCACCACGCCTTGTTCATGTCACATGGCGGTCCGCCGAACCGCACGGCATTGGCGCACCGCTCGAGCGGAATGCCGGCGGCCTGCATCATGTTCAGATTGGCCTGAATGTCTGGCTCACCCCACGGCGTCTTCGGGTGCACCCAGCCTTTGGGAGTCTCGATGAAGTGGTTGGCTTCGCTGGGGACCCCGCGAATGCTGTCGTTAATCTGGCCGTAGGTGGTCGTGACGAAAATCGCTGCCGCGGCACTGCCCAGCAGCAGGCTTCTCATCGTCCGCGTGATCCGGTGCATGAACTCTCCTGTGGCGCCTCGAGGAAGAGCGGCGCCCGACGCTACCTCTAAGTATCTACCCTGATGGCTCTGCGGAGTAGAATCTCCGGGGTCGGCGGTCGTATCTGCTATATCGGATATGTATCGGCATTTGAAAGGGCGAGCGTAATGACCAGTCGGTTGATCGCTGCAATCAGCACGGGTGTTGGAATTGTCGGGTTGTGCCTGTACAGCGGAGCGTCGGTCTCAGGCCAGCAGTCCCGGGCCACGCCACCCGCCCTTGTCGTGACCGCATTCGGCGGTAAGCCTGTGGAGTACAAGGCGCCGCGCACGCCCTGGGGCGATCCGGATTTGCAAGGCGTCTGGTCGAGCGACGACATGGAGAACATTCCGATGGCCGCGGGCCAGGGACGTGGCGGTCCAGGTCGCGGAGCTCCGGGACGGGGTGCCGCACCGCAGGCGACGCCCGGACAGCCTCCACCGCTTTACCTCGACGAAGCGGCATTGACTGCTCGAAAGACGCAAGTCGATAACGCCGCAAAGCAGCGCGACACGAGCGCGGAAAGCAGCTTCCGATTCGACTACGCGCGTCGCGTGTTCCCGCAGACGCGTTTGATCGTGGATCCGCCGGACGGGCGTCTGCCGGCCATCAAGGTGAATCAGCAGGAGCGCGGGATGCCTCGCGGCACGTACGGCCCTGGTCCGCTGAACTCCTGGGAGGATTTCTCCCTCTACGAACGCTGCATCACGCGCGGCATCGCGGGCTCGATTCTTCGCGTGATCTACGGCAACGGCAATCGCATCGTCCAGGCGCCAGGCGTCGTGGCGTTCTCGACCGAGATGCTGCCCGATACGCGCATCTTCTACACCGATGGACGTAAGCACATCGGCCAGTCGATTCACCAGTATCTCGGTGATTCGCGCGCGCACTGGGAAGGCGAGGAGTTGGTCGTCGAGACGACGAACCTCACCAACAAGACGGCGATCGGCGTCAACGGCAACGGCGTTCGGCACAGCGAGCAGATGGTGATCACCGAGCGCTTCCGCCGTGTGGCCGACAACATCATTCAGTATCAGGCGACGTACGACGATCCGGTGACCTACGAGAAGCCGTTCACCGTCTCGTTCCCGCTGACACCGCTGGACGGTGGTGTCCTGCTGCCGTACGACTGCCATCCGGGCAACACGGCGATCTCGATGGCGCTCTCAGCGGAACGCGCCGAAGACCGGGCTGTCGCTGCCGATGCAGCCAAAGGCATCAATCGTCCGCGTCGCACCGTGCAGGATGACGGCGCAGGCGTGGGCGCGGCGGTGCCGGCGGGCCGTGGCCGCGGCGCAGGTCCGGGTCAGCCTCCGCCTCCGCCTGGAGCCGCGACCGGCGAGCGCGACGTCGAGAGATAGGAAGTAAGGCGACGAGCCGCGGGCAGCGGCTCGTCGCTCTGCGTCCTCAGGGCAGGCCGAATGCCTTCGTGAAGAAGAGCGTGATGAACGCGCCCTTCCTCTGACCGCTAGAGCGGTACCCCACGTTCACACCACCAACGAGATCAGCGCCGAACTCGAAGTCACGATTGCCGATGTCGGTGACCGATCGCATGAAGTAGATCGGTATTTCGAAGGTGTGAGTAATGCGTGTCGTCGCACCTGCTACATCGTCTTCCTGCGACGTGCGGGTGTACCGCGGATTGACCCCGAGGCTCTTGTCGATCTCCCAGTAGCGGAGTTCGAATGTAAAGGAGTTGAAGTTCGTGCGGCTGGGCTGACCCTCTGGCAATTCCACACAGTTCAATGCCCCTCCGGTCGCGGGTAGACAAAACTCTTCCGGGTCTGTAACGTTCACGGCCTTTCCGCCGCGGAATGATGAGCCGAGAAAGAACCGGGGCACATTCATTTCCTTGCCGTCAGGCTTAGTGACCGTCCCGACATAACTGAGCCCACCAGACGCTGTGAAGAAGCCGACCTGCTCGTCGAACTCCTTGCGCTCGTGTGTATCGCTGGTCAGATACTCACCAGCGCTTCGCGCGTATTCGAAACCTGGAGTGACGAACGTGCTCCAGGTCGGTCTCACCACCTCTGCATCGCGTACAGCAGCAGCAAAGAAGCGCTCGGGCGAGGCAACCAGCGTCGGGGTATCCAGCGCGGCGGCCAGAGTGCGACTGATGTCAGCCTGTGTCTTGGTGGTGAGTCCTCGTGCCAGTGTTGATCCGGATATTGGTGCTCCGCTTTGATTTCGGTCCAGAGCTGCTCTGCGGAGGATTTCCAAGGCCGCAGGTACGGACACTGGGTGAACAAGCACCTCATTCAGCCGGGCGCGATAGTTGCCAATCGTCTGATCAGTGCTGTCAGCGGATTTCGTAGGCGTCGTGACCTTCGACCACGGTCTGATTTTGAATCCCATGTTGGCCGTCGCGTTCTTGCCCAAGCCAGCTTCATTGATGAAGGTCGCGTTCGAGCCGGTCAAGGGGGCCGCGAAGGTGAGGATCCAATCCGCGTTTTCACCGATCGGAAGATAGAACCTCGCGCGGCCGTTCACTTCGCCCTTGTCGGCAACGACACTGATTTGGTGCTGGGCAGCAGTCGTCGTGTCGCCTGATAGCGGGTCGACGAGAGGACGATCCTGCAGCTGACGAAGTGCACGACTGTATGTGGCGTCGGCGTTTTCAATCGGAGGGAGCCCCCCGGGCTCAGCGGCCACGAGCGCCTGCGCGGTTGGTCGCGCCGGAGGTTGATTCGCCTGTGCGACGGCGTGCCTCGTCGGCGTGCACAGAGCGATGCACACCATGGAGGCGAGTACCGTCCACCGGCGACTAATGACACTTCTCCCGTATCGAGCCATTTGTTTTTTCCTCCAATGCCTCGTTGTGTGTGGCGTGTGGCTACTTGATGCGTGCGATGGTGGTTGAGAGTCTCTCGATGATTCGTTCGAGCGACTGACGATCGGCGTGTCGTAAGGCCGGCGCTGCTGTCACTGCCGTGACGGCTGTTCGCTGCCGCTGCGCAGCTTCCTGCAGTAGGGCCAACTCTCGCGGATAGGCTCGCGCGATGCCCATACGATCGCTGGTAGACAGCGTGTCATTGCGCACGCTGAAACACTTACTCTGTTGTCCGTTCTTGAATTGCCAGGCTGGAAACTCGTACTTCATGATCGACTGCGAATCGAACGTGTCCGCATCAAAGGCGCTGGAGTCGGGGAGCTGCTTCATGTTGTGCTCGATCGTTGGGCGGTCCCAGTTATTCAGCGGACCACCGAGTACTCGGTACACACCAGGCCGTCGGCCATTACCATCGGGGATGAAACGGCCGCGGGCGTCTCTCTTCTCAACGTAGCCAGGCTCGTCGTCCCAAAGAAATTCCGCATCGCAGCCGTCCTTCGGATTCTGGTGCTCATGCTCGAGACCGAGCGCATGGCCGAATTCGTGGAGCACGACGGAGGCCCAGTTGGCCGGTGGAGAAGGCGGGCGATCGAAGCCTTGGAAATTCATCGACTGCTGTGATGCCCGAGCGCACGCATCGACGAGGCTGTCGTTACCGACGCACGACCAATATCCGGGCGCATCGAATCCGATCCGGATTTCGGCGGCGTGGGTCGTGTCGGTCGGTGACCACGTGCGATAAGTGTTCGTTCGTGAGTCGTAACCGAAGTCGAGCCCGATGTTCGCGTATTGAGTCCACACCGCGGCGACCCGCTCGATGCCGCGGTGCAGTTGAGGGCTTCCCCCGCGGAATGCGACACGAATCGTCGAACCGGGCGCCCAACGCTTCGCGACTGCGATAACGACTTCGGGTGCCACTCCGGGCACCGGCCGGGGCTGCGCCGTCGCCTCGCTGTATTGTTCGACCTGCTGCCAGCGCTCCTGTGGCATGCCCTCGACAACGTCGGCGACGACGTCCTCTTGTGTGTTCGGAGTCGCCGACTGAGTCGTTTCACGCGAACAAGCGCCCACTGGGACGCTGCTGATCGCAGCAACGACCAACATCCACTGCTTCATTGTTTTTCCTCCTGTGGCGCTGCCGGCTCGTTGCAGGGAACGCACGGGCGTTCCGAACGAATCCCGGGAGACGTTTACTCAGGCGTGGGAGAGGGCTCGCGCGGGTCACCCGACAGATATGCGTGATGGCTCGGAGCTAGAATGTGGGAGCTCATCCATGAAAACCGGCGAGGTGTCAGCGCTCCTGGCGGGTGCGAAGGCCGGAGACCGCGCGTGTGAGTCGCGGCTCTTCGAAGTCGTGTACGGCGAACTGCACCGCATGGCCGCTGCCAAGCTGCGGCACGAGCGGGCCAATCACACGCTACAGGCATCCGCTCTGGTGCATGAGGCATACGTGCGGTTGCTTGGGCCGGCGGTGGAGGGGTGGGATAACCGGAGGCATTTCTTCAAAACCGCTTCCGGCATCATGCGGAACATCCTGGTCGATCACGCGCGGGCGCGGCGCGCCCGCAAACGCGATGGTGCGTTGCAGCGGGTGGAACTGGACTTCGAGCCAGCCGCGACGTCTGACAGCGACCTTGACCGAATGCTGATGGTTGACGAAGCGCTCACAAAGCTGGCGACGTGGGATGCGCGGCAAGCGAAAGTTGTGGAGCTCCGCTACTTCGCCGGCTTCGACGTCGTTGAGACGGCCGAGATCCTTGGCGTCTCGGAGAAGACCGTCAAGCGCGACTGGAGCATGGCCCGAGCCTGGCTACAGACACAACTCGAAAACCTCGCCGATGAACCCTGATCTGTGGGCACGGCTTCGAGCCGCGTACGGCGACGCCTTGGATGCGTCGGCGACCGATCGCGTCCGGCTGCTCGAGGAACTCGGTCGAACCGATCCAGACGTGCACCGGGAGCTTCTCAAGCTGCTCGATGCAGATACGTCGCGGTCGGATTTTCTCGATACGCCCGTTGCGAGGCTCGCGGCGTTCACGCTGGTACCAGGCTTCGTGCTCGACAACCGCTTCACCTTGCTGCGGCCGCTCGGGAAAGGTGGCATGGGCGAAGTGTGGGCCGCGCGCGATCAGAAGCTTCGCATCGACGTCGCGGTGAAGACGATTCGGGCCGATCTGATCGGCAACCCGAGCGGCATGTCACGTTTCATGCGTGAGATCGAACTGGCCCGGCGAGTGGCCCATCCAAACGTCTGCCGAGTCTATGAGTGGTTCGAGCACTCGGTGCCGCCCGATTCGATCGCGTTTCTCACCATGGAACTGATCGAGGGGGAGACACTTGCGGATCGTCTTGCCCGGGAGCAGCGGTTGTCGTTCGATGATGCGCTACACGTGGCCCGTGACGTGGCCGCGGGCCTGGCAGCGGCGCACGCCGCCGACGTCATTCATCGAGACTTGAAGCCAGCCAACATCATGCTGGCCGTCAACAGTGGGCGTCGTCGGGCGGTCATTCTCGACTTCGGTCTCGCCCGCGACCCGCTGCGTACGCATAGTGGTTCGACAACAACGGTCGGGACGCTGCTTGGTACGCCTGACTACATGGCGCCCGAACAGATCACCGGCGCTCCAGTTACACCAGCAACGGATATCTATGCGCTCGGCCTTGTGCTGTACGAAATGCTCGACGGCCGGCGTCCATTCGCGGGCCTGACCACGACCGACTCGTGGATGCGCCGGGCACGCGAGGGCCCCACGCCGCTGAGTGGTGTCGTGCCCGGGGTCCGCGCCCACATCGACGCCGCCCTCGCCAAGTGCCTTGCGTACGATCCCGCTCACCGTCACCAGTCCGCGGCCGAACTGCTCGATGCACTCAGCGACACGCGTACGCTGATCGTCGTACCGCGCAGTAAACGGCTATGGTCGGCCGTCGCAGTCGTGCTGATTGCGGCTCTCGCGCTTGGCAGCGTTGCCGCGTGGCGGCACTTCGCGCCGCAGTTGCCGTCTGGCGAGGCGATGCGGTGGTACGACGATGCACAGCAGGGCCTCGCCGAAGGCGCGTCGGTCCGTGCGTTGAACGCCATTAACCGCGCCATCGATCTCGCGCCGTGGTTCGCGCCCGCTCACGCCGCACTGGCCGAGGTGCAGTTGGAGCTCGACATGCCAGCCAGAGCGCAGGAGGCGATGCTGCGGGCGAGTGCGCTGGCGCGCGAGGGCCCGACGATACCCGTCCTCTACACCCAGTATGTCAATGGGATCCAGGCGTTGCTCTTGCACCAGTGTGATCAGGCGCTACAGTCGCTTCGCGATGTCGCTGCGGTAGGCGATCCGATGCGCCCCTATCGAATGGTGAACGCTGCGCGCGCGATGGAGCGCTGCGATCGTCCTGACGATGCGATGACGTTGCTCAGAGAAGCGGCAGTGATAGACCCACGGAACGCGGCAGTTCCCCTGAGACGCGCGCGATTGACGGGTGGCCGGCGGGAATGGGCCGCTGCCGGAGACGCACTCGGGATCGCCGAGACGCTCTTTCGCGATCGCAACAACCTCGAGGGAGTCGGCGACGTGCTCATGATGCGCGGCGCGTTCGCGCTCGA
>Ga0310810_10000612_pt1 | contig 35882 bp, 23 predicted proteins | sample NCmetagenome_FD_207641 | JGI IMG/M metagenome (GOLD analysis project Ga0310810, IMG submission 207641) | Soil microbial communities from experimental microcosm in Duke University, North Carolina, United States - NC | ecosystem: Engineered > Artificial ecosystem > Soil microcosm > Unclassified ...
GCCGCATGTCGACGCGATGGATCGGCGGCAGATTGATCCCGTTGCGCGGAATCACCGAGCCATCAGCGCGCAAACGTCCCTGCGCCGACACCTGACCGGACGCGCCCTGATTGAGGACGTCGACACCGGCCTGCGCCGTCTCCCAGCCGTTGTCGCCGAAGATGTAGAGGCCGCTCAACTGCACGCCGTACGGCGCTTCCCAGATGCCATTGAAGGTGATGCGGTTGTGCTGATCTTTGCCGGGATACCACGCATTTTCGGCAATGTAGTTCGGCAGCGTGACCGCCACGTCGCACCGGTAGACGCCGGAGCCGGCGACTGTGGTTACGGGGTACTGACAACCCGGATTGAGCGGCAGCTGATCGAACACGCTTGTCTTCGAATACGTGTAGCTCGCCGACGCCTGCCAATGATTCGCCATCCGCTTGGTGAACGCGGTCTGCAGCGCGTTGTAGTTCTGCTGTCCGTCAGTGCGGTTCACCTGAACCGTGCCCCAGCCCGGATACGGGCGATTGATGTAATTGGCTGCGGCCTGACCTCCAACGAGCGGATACGGGATGCCGGTGGTCGGGTTGTAGGCAACGTTGATGTTGCGTGTGTTCAACTGGGCACGGTCACCCGTATAGACCCAGTCCATCTCGAGCGACATCTGATTTCCAAGCTGCCGCGCAAAGCCGACCGACGCCTGGTGGCTGTACGGATCGACCAGGTCCGGCGCCGCGAAGTTCTGCGTGCTGTGGCGCAGATTGCACGTGGGCGACGCAGGATTGGGCTGAAACGCACACAACAAGGCCTTCGCCTGATCGTATGTCGGCGCCGGGCCGTTGAATGGGTTGACCGCGAAATCGGGACGGCCATCGTTGACGACGGTCATCGCGATCTGCTGCACGTAACGCAGCGTGAAAAGCGGTGGCTGACCCGTTGCCTCACCGAAATAGATGCCGTAGCCGCCACGGATGACCGTCTTGTCGTTCCAGGCGTAGTTGAACCCAAGACGCGGCGCGAGGTTGTTCAGATCGTTCGGCCTGTTCGCCTCGAGGAACGGTTTGAATTCCACCCAGTTGACGAACTCGCCGATGTTCGCGTCGTAGCGAACGCCGAGATTCAGCGTCAGCTTGCTCGTGGCCTTCCAATCGTCCTGCGCCCACCAGGCGACCACGTGCCGCGGCGCGTACTCGGTGAAGCCGTTATTGCCGGCCGGCCGCGAGTATGGCGAAGCAGTCATCGCGACGTTGCGGATGTATTGCGTGGTCACCGCGGAGAGCGGCGCGAGATTCCACGTGCTGACGTCGGTGACATCGGCGATCATCGCTTGAATCACGTCAGGCGACAGCGCGCCGTTGTTCGCCGTGTACTGTCCCATGCAGGTCTGGCACGTGGTCTCCCACGTGAAGTCGTGCATGTACTCGCCGCCGACCTTCACATCGTGGCGCCCTTTCGCGTTGAACGACGCGGTGAAGGCATCCTGGATGTCGTAGTCCTCTTCGCGGATGTTCTGGGGCGTAATCGCGTGGGTCTGACCCAGTGTGTAGCCGCGCAGGAGGATGACGGGCGCGCCGAAACCCTCCGTCATGCCGGGTAGGCTGTTGCCGTTTTTCACGTGCGCGAACTGGTTCCAATGGAACAACGAATGGCCACCCTTGATCTCGTTGACCATGCTCTGCCCGAGCACCTGCGTGAAGGTGGCGAACTCCTGTTCGGAACGGCGGTTGGTGCCGATCGCCGACGCAGGCGAGCGATCGGATCCGCCCGTATACCGCGAGTCGTACGGGATTCGGTTGTCGTACCGGTTACCGCGAACGGTCAGGCGGGTCTGGGGATTGAACTGGAAGTCAAACCGCCCCATCTCCGTGTCCTGACGCCGCGCACCGCTCAACGTTCCGTTGAACTTCGGATATAGCGGATTGTTGTAGACGTAAGTCTGCGGCTCGCGCTCGAATTCGTAGTTCAGGAAGTAATGAATGCGATCGCGAATGATCGGCCCGCCGAAGGTCGTACTCAACTGCTGGTTCTGATACGGCAGCACGACGCCGGCCACCGGGTCCTTGCCGTTGAACTTCGAATCGCGGAAGTAGCCGGAAAACGTCCCACCCATCGTGTTGGTGCCTGACTTCGTGATCGCGTTCACCTGGATGCCGCTCGACCGTCCTTGCGACGCATCAAAACGGTTCGAGATGAATTCGAATTCGCCAATTGCGTCGCGGCTGAAGCGCGGCTGTCCGAAGCTCAAGGCCACCTGGTTGGTTACTTGCTGGCCATCGAGATTGAGCTGGAAGGGAATGTTCGAGCTCGTTGAATTGATCGGCGTCTCGGCGACGGCGTTGGCACGACTGCCCGGCGCGAGCAGCGTCAGATCCATCCAGTTGCGGCCGTTGACCGGCAGCTCCTGCATCTGTCGTGGATCGACGTTGGTGCCGAGCGTCGACGTCTGCGTATCCACAAGCGGCGCTTCACCGGTCACCGTCACCGCTTCCTGCACGGTCGACGGCGCCATCTGAAGGTTCAACACGGCTGCCTGTCCAACGAGGATCTCGAGTTGGCGGCTGACGGTTCCGAATCCGGGGAGCTCCGCGTCTACCTTGAACATGCCGACACGAAGCGGAATACGGTAGCCGCCCCGTTCGTCCGTCACGGCCACGAAGGTGTTGCCCGTCGCCGTGTGCGTCGCCGTAATCGTCACACCAGGCAGCACGCCGCCGGTCGAATCGGTGATCGTGCCGCTCAGGGTCGCCTCCTGCGCCCACGCCCCAACGGGCAGCAGCGCCAGGAGCGTGAACATCAATGCTACGCGCCCGAAAATACGCAATTGCATTCGTCTCTCCTTCAGTCGGAACCGTGCGAACAAGCCACCCTTTGTAAACGAAGCGGTAGGTAACGTCAAGCGAACAGCGAACTCAAATCCGCGCTATGTTATTGGGCGCCTTCAACATCGGTCAGTCGGCCATCCAGCAGGTTGAAGATGAATCCGGTTTTTTGGAGGAGACCGCGCATGAAGCGCTTCGCGCTCATCGGAGTCCTTGTAACACTGGGTGCCCTGACAATTCCTGTCACCGCGCAGCAGAAGGGCGCGGCTGCTCCGACATTCGAGATTCAGGTGTTGTCCACGCGACCTGAACTGGTCACGGGCGGCGATGTGCTTCTTCAGATCGCAGGGCCGACGAATCTGAACGCGAAAGTTCTTACGGTGCGCGTGAACGGCAAGGACGTCAGCAGCGCGTTCAAACCCGCTCCCGATTCCAAAGCGCTGGTGGGTCTCGTCACAGGGCTGAATGTCGGCTCCAACGCGATCGTTGCGTCGATGCGCGGAAGCAAGGCAACTGCTCAATTGACCGTCGTCAACCATCCGATCACGGGGCCGGTCCTCTACAGCCCACACCAGACGCCGTTCATCTGCGAAACGCAGGCGGTTGGTCTTGGCGCTCCGCTCGACGCCGACTGCTCCGCGAACACGAAGGTGGAGTACTTCTACCGCTCGACGTCAGTGGCCTCGCCTCGCGAAAGCCAGGGGGATCTCGCCGCCGCCGACAACGCCAACGGCTTTGGCGGAGGACGCGGCAACGCGGCAGCCAATCCATTCAAGCCGCTTGATCCAAATGGGCCGCGACCGTCCGACATCGCGATGACCACGACGACGGATGGCAAGACGGTCCCCTACATCGTGCGGCGTGAAATGGGCACCATCAATCGCGCCATCTACTCCATCGCGTTCCTGCATGAACCCGGCACGCCGCTTCCCTCGCCCTGGACCACAGGCACCGCCTGGAATAGACGTCTGGTTTACACGTTCGGCGGCGGCGTCGCGTGGGGTTATCACCAGGGACGCACGATCGGCGGCTTGAACGGCAACCGCGGGAATCTCGAAGACGGTCAGTACGGCGACTATCCGATCGCGAAGGGCTTCGCGCTCGCCGGCGGATCGCTGAACGTGTTCGGGACCTACGCCAATGACGTGGTGTCCGCCGAGACGATGATGATGGTCAAGGAGCACTTCATCGAGGAGTTCGGACCGATCAAATGGACAATCGGCAGCGGCCGCTCCGGTGGATCGATGCAGCAGCACATGATCGGAAACAACTATCCCGGTCTGCTCGACGCGATCGTGCCGACCGCGAGCTTCGCCGACGTGATGACGTTCCAGACGGCGCTGCTCGACTGCGAGTTGCTCGATCACGCCATGACGACGTCGAAGCAACCCTTCACGACGGACCAGAAGACGGCGGTCTCTGGCTTCAGTCATTGGGACTACTGCACGAACAACAAGCTCCGCTACGCGGCCGTCGCCTCCGACATCAACTGCGATCCGCAGACGGTCCCGCCGTCGACGCGGTTCGATCCGGTCAAGAAGCCAGATGGCGTTCGCTGTACTTACCAGGATGCGTACGTCAGCGTCTTCGGCAAGGACCCGAAGACCGGCTTCGCGCGCCGTCCGTTTGACAACACCGGCGTGCAGTACGGGCTGAAGGCGTTCAACGACGGCAAGATCACCTTCAACCAGTTCCTCGACATCAACCGCCTCGCGGGCGGTCACGACCTCAACGGCAACATTGTTGCGGACCGGACGACCGCCGATCCTGACGCGCTGCGGATCGCCTACGAGAGTGGTCGCATCAACGACGGCGCGCACGGGTTGGGCACGATTCCGATCATCGACATGCGGCCGTACACCGAGGGCCCCGGGGGCAACGTTCACGACACCTTCGATGGAGTCATGGCCGGCAACCGCATCAACGCCGCGGGCGGCGGCAACCGCATCTCGCGCGTGTATGACGAGCGGGTGCCGATCTTCAAGGCGCAGGACGACAACCTCGACATCCTCGACAAGTGGCTGGCCGCCGTCGCGCGCGACACGGCGCCAGGTTCACAGCGCGAGAAGGTCCTGCGCAACAAACCAGCCGGCCTGACCGACTCGTGTTTCACAGCCAAACTCGAAGAGACAAAAGATGCGGCAAAGTGCGCTGCCATGTTTCCGGTGTACGCGAACCCTCGCCTCGTTGCCGGAGGCCCCGCCACCGGTGACGTGTTCAAATGCGAACTGAAGCCGGTTGACAAAACGGACTACACGCGGGCTGTGACTGACGCACAACTAGCGCAGCTTCGAAACGTTTTTGCGCAGGGCGTCTGCGATTACACAAAAAAGGGCGTCATGCAGCGTTCCGTGTCCGGCACGTGGTTGACATATCCGAGTTCGTCAGCGGCCACGACGCGGTAATATTCCCCGGCGTTGCACTATCGATTTCTGATTGGAGGCTGTATGTCGAGAAGACTCGCGTTGGCGGTTCTCGCGGCGGGCCTGTTTGCCACGGCAGGCGGGTCGGTGGCCACGCAGCAATTACCCCCTGGCTTTGTCGATCCCAAGCCGCTTCTCGACGCCGCCGTCCGGACGATCGGGAACGACAAGCTGAATTGCGTCACGATCGCCGGCGAGGGCTACAACGGCGCCGTCGGCCAGCAGAAAGAGGCCGCCAAGAACGTGGACTGGCCGCGGCCGGACAAGCTCGGGAACTACGTCCGCACCATGAACTGGCAGGCGAAGACGATGAAGGAGGAGTTCGACCGCAAGCCAGGCCTGACCCCCGCGGCATGGAAGTACGGCGTCGGCTGGGTCGATGGTCCGCTCCAGAAGGAGACACATCAGATCCACATGCTGAACGCGTCGGGCGCGAAGGTGTACGCGTGGCACATGGACGGCGCGAACGGGCAGCCGCTGCCGGTCGATCAGGACGTCGCCGACGTTTATCCGATCGAGCTCTGGATGAACCCGCACGGCTTCCTGAAGGCATCGCAGATGCCGGGAGCAAACCCGAAGGCGACGTGGCGCTGGGAACTGGGTGAAATGGGCCGAGACGGGCTGACCATCATTCCCGAAATCACGAATGTGGTGCAGATCACCGCGCCGGGCGGATTCAAGATCGACGCGACGATCAACAAGGAGCATATGCTCCAGCGGATGCACACGCTGGTGCCGGACGAGTTCCTCGGCGATCTGAACTACGAGCACGAGTTCACCAACGAGAGCTATATCGACATCGGCAACGGCATCAAGTTCCCGACCGGCTGGCACTCGCATGAAGGCTACGACGACAACTTCCAGGGGCAGAACATCAGCGCCGGCCACAATGCGTTCGGCGGTCAGATGAAGGACGTGAAAGCGAACGTCTGCCCCGACCCGGTCGCGGTGCCGGATGCGATCCGCGCTTACCAGCCGCAGGTCAACCCGGTCATGACGAAGCTGGCCGACGGCGTCTTCTCATACGAGCGCAACAACTACAAGACGATTGCGGTGGAGTACCCGAACTGGATCGCGATGTTCGAAGCGCCGCGCAGCGAGGACTTCAACCTGCGCGTCGCCGACATGATCGTCAAGCAGATCCCGAACAAACCGATTCGCTACGTCGTCAACTCACACCAGCACTTCGACGCGGCGGCGGGGTTGCGCGCCTACTCGCACCTCGGCGCGACGATCATCACCAACTGGCACAACTACGAACTCTATCGCCACGACTTCATCAACTACCAGGCACGGACGATGAAGCCCGACATGGTGTCGCAGTGGCCGCCGACGGAGCTGGCGGAAGGCTACTACTGGGAGGCGGTGCGGGAGAACTACATCCTCGAGGATCAGGGGCGGGTCATGCATGTCTATTACCTCAACCCGAACCAGCACGCCGAAGGAATGATGTTCGCGTACTTGCCGAAGGAAAAGCTGATCATCGAGAACGACGTCGTCAACACGAACAATCTGCCGGCGATGCCGACGCGTGACATGACGGTGTTCCGCAACCAAGTGCGCGCGTTGAAGCTCGATGTCCAGCAGATCATTCCGATTCACGGCAGACCGATGCCATGGGCCGATTTCGAGAAGATGTTCCCAGCGCAGCCGCGCCAGACGGCGTCGGCGCAGTAACCTCGCGTCCACGAACCACGGAGGCACGGAGAACACGGAGAAAACAAATTCTCCGTGCTCTTCGTGTCTCCGTGGTTTGTTTCTTACGAGGACAGAACAATGATTCGTAATGTTCTTCGATTAGGCGCTCTCGGTGCGGGCACACTGCTCGCGCTCGCGACGCTCGCGTTGCCTCCGTCGGAGGCGCAGGCGCCAGCGACCGGGGCGACGGTGGCATTCACCAACGCGCGGATCATCGACGGCACGGGCCGCGCACCGATCGACCGCGGGACGCTGGTCGTCTCCGGCGGCCGAATTACTGCCGTTGGTCCCGCGGCGTCGACGACGATTCCCGCCGGTGCGCAGCGGATCGATGCGAGCGGCAAAACGATTGTTCCCGGGTTCATCAACGACCACGCACACCTGAATGTCGTTGGCGGCGCGACACTGCCGGTGCGCGACGATTTGATCCGGCGGTTGAAGATGTACGCGACTTACGGCGTCACCAGCACGGTCAGCCTCGGCTCAACGCAGGCCGACGAGCTCGAGGGCTTCAAGTTGATGCAGGAACAGGACCGCGTCGGTCTCGACCGTGCACGCTTGTACACGGCGGGCCTCAACGCGATCGGCAAGACGCCCGAAGAAGCGCGCGCCAGCGTCGATCGGCTCGCCGACCTCCACGCGCACGTGATCAAGTTCCACATCAACGGCAACCCGAACGACATGAATCGGCCGACGTGGAGCGCGATCATCGACGAGTCGCACAAGAAGGGATTGAAGGCGTCGGTCCACATCTTCTATCACAAGGATGCGGAAGCGTCGGTCGATGACGGCGTGGACATTCTCGCGCACAGCATCCGCGACCAGGACGTGACGCCGGGTCTCATCGCGAAGCTGAAGCAGAAGAACATCGCTTACATCCCGACGCTCACGCGCGATCTCTCCGTGTTCGTCTACGAAACCACACCAGCCTTCCTCAGCGAGCCGTTCTTCCAGCGGGGCATGTCTCTGTACAAGGAGCAGGTGCCGCTTGTGACCTCCGCTGAATTCCACGACAAGGTGAAGAAGGATCCGAACACTGAAGTGATCAGGAAAGCGCTGGTCGAGGCCAACAAGAATCTGAAGACGCTCAGCGACGCCGGTATCACCATCGCCATGGGCACTGACAGCGGCGTGGCCGGAGCCGGCAATGTCGGCCGCTGGCAGGGTTACTTCGAGCAGGTCGAGATGGAAATGATGAACAAGGCCGGCATGTCGCCGATGAAAGTCATCGTCGCGTCAACGGGTGACGCGGCCAAGGTGATGGGCCTGAAGAACGTCGGCACGCTGCAGGCAGGCAACTGGGCCGACCTCGTCGTCCTGCGCGCCAATCCGTTGGACAACATCCGCAATACCCGGGCGATCGATTCTGTGTGGATTGCCGGTGGGAAGCTGGCGGATGTAACTCCCGTTACAAATACAAAATAACCACGAAGGCCACCCGGCAAGCACGAAGCACACGAAGGTGAACCAAGACGTTTGGTTCCTCCGTGAGCTTCGTGTCCGCGCGCGACCAGCGCCTTCGTGGTCTATGGAAGCGTAAGAGCCAGATACTCGCCGGAATATCCGCCGTTTCCGACAATCTGACTGATCGCCACGATGATGTACTGCTTGCCGTCGACGCTGTAGGTCATCGGCGATCCGCTCTGCGGCGCCGGCATCAGCACATCGCCCACTTCCTTTCCGGTCTTCTTGTCGTACGCACGCAGCATTGCGCCGCGCGGATGATCGGGCGTGGTCGTGACCTGCACGTCGCCGCTGACGACGAGCGTCTTGGTGACGAGGAGGCCGACGTTGCCGCTCTGACCCGTCTTCGGAATGGTCAACCCCTTGAGCGCTGGATGATTCCGGACGTTGTCCGGCGTGTCGCCGTGCGGAGTCTGCCAAAGCAGCTCGCCGCGATTCAGATCGATGGCAGCGATCAAGCCGTACGGCGGCTTCACGAGCGGCAGCCCCTGCACGTTCAGCGGTGGAACCTGCGGCGTCCCCGGCGGCGCCGGCGGCGGCCCTGGCAAATCCTCGCGCGTCCGATACCCGGAATCGGCGGCGCAGCAATCGCCTGGTCCCCACGCTTCACCGAAGGGCTGTCCCTTGATGCCACGGAGGTAACGGATATCCGAGAACTCTGCCGGCGGCTCGGTGAGTGACAGCGCGGCGACCGCGGCGTTCGCGGCCGGCGCATACGCGACATGTGTTTCGGGATCGTAGGCGCCGCCCGTCCAATTCGTCCCTCCGATGCCGTTACCGATGTACGCGGTGCCGAGCGAGCCGGTTGAGTCTGCCAGACTCGGCGGGTTGAACATCGGCCCGAACTTGTAGCGCTCCGTCAGCTTCATCGCCTGCGCGCGCAGCTCGGGCGTGAAGTCGATCAGATCGTCAGGAACCTTGATGAACTGCCGTGCGTATGCGGGAGGCTTACTGGGAAACGGCTGCGTCGGCGAGCTCTTCTCCCCGGGCACCGTCGACTGCGGGACCGGGCGCTCCTCGATGGGCCACACAGGCTTGCCGGTCACGCGATCGAAGACGTAGAGAAATGCCTCCTTGCTCGGAACGGCGACAGCTTTGATCGCCTGTCCATTCACGTTGATGTCGGCGAGGAGCGGCGCGGACGACACGTCATAGTTCCAGACAGGATGGTGCACGAACTGGAAGTGCCATTTGCGCTGACCCGTCTTCAGGTCGACGCACACGAGGCTCTCTGCAAACAGGTTGTTGCCCGGTCGGTGGCCACCGTAGAAATCGGCGGTTGGCGTTTCGACCGGCAGATACACGAGGCCGAGCTCCTCGTCGATGCTGATCTCACTCCAGACGCCGACGTTCCCGTTGGTCGCCCAGGAGCCGTTCTCCCACGTGTCGTTGCCGTACTCACCTGGCCGAGGAATGGTGTTGAACTGCCACAGCTTCTTTCCCGTGCGCACGTCGAAGGCGCGGACGAGTCCTTTCGTGTTGTCGTGGGTCTTGACCGCGCCTCCCTCTCTGAACGAGGAGCCGATAATCGCGACATCGCCCGCGATCGCGGGGGTCGAGTGCACGCCAATCTCACCGGTCTCGAGATCGATCTGCTGCTCGTTGCCATGGACGACGCCGACTTTCAAATCGACGAGTCCGTCTTTGCCGAACGACGCGATCGGCGCACCGGTCTTCGCGTTGAGTTCCGCGAGCCGATAGCCGGTGGTGACATAGACGATGCGCTCGTCACCGCGTCCGTCGGTCCAGTACGAGAGGCCGCGGCCCGAGAGCTGGCGCGGGGCAACGCCCGCGCGCTTGCCTTCGCGCACGCTATGTGACCAGATCAGTTCGCCGGTCTTTGCATCGAGCGCGATCACCGATCGGCGCGTGCCCGCCGTTGCATAGATGACACCGTTGACCATCAGCGGTGTTCCTTCGAGCTTGTACTCCGGGAATGGACCGAACGCGTCGGTCTTGAAGCGCCACGCGACCTTCAGCTTGCTGAAATTCGACGCGTCGATCTGATCGAGCGGCGAATAGCGCGACCCTCTCAAATCGCCGTTGTAGTGCGGCCACTCGCCGTTCTTGGTCGAGAGCTGCCCGTGCGCGGCGAACTGTGGCGGCACGGGCGTGCCGATAAACACCTGACCGGATGCGGTGACCCAGGCGAGACCGACAAGCACCAGCACGAGCGCGGATGCGAATCCGAAGACTCTTCGCGGCATGGCGGTTACTCCAATCAGACGTGAGAACCTGAACGAAACTTTGAAAGTGGCCGTAAGGATACCTCAGGCCGTGCGTCTGAAAGCCGTTGGCTGGAAAAGTAAGATATGCGGCCATGGCCGCTTCCCTTCAACTATTCAAGTGGGACGACGTCGTCCTCGAAAACGTCCGCGAGGGCATCTCGAGAAAGTTCATCGCCGGCGACCGCGAAATGATCGCGCAAATCAACTTGCAGCGTGGCGCGATTGTTCCGGAGCACTCGCACGAAAGCGAGCAGTTGACCTACGTGCTGACGGGCGCGCTGAAATTCACGCTTGACGGGCGCGACGTCACGGTGCGTCGGGGCGAAGTCCTTCGCATCCCGTCATGGATGCCGCACAGCGCCGAGGCACTCGAAGACACCTTCGAGCTCGACCTCTTCAGCCCGATCCGTCAGGATTGGATCGACGGCACCGACGACTACTTCAGGAAGTGATTTGGGATTTGGGATTTGGGATTTGGGATCTGCTAATGATGAACACCCGGCGCCTCATGTCCGGTCCGAGCGACATAGTCGACGTACGAACCCGGATAGACATGCGGTTCGGTATCGACGCCAGATTCACCCCCCAGCTCGAGCACCCGGTTGCTCAGCCCGCGGAGAAAGGCCCGGTCATGCGAGACGAACAACATCGTGCCTTCGTACTCGCTGAGGGCCTCGACCAGCATCTGCTTGGTCGCGAGATCGAGGTGGTTGGTCGGCTCGTCGAGGACGAGGAAATTCGGCGGGTCGAGCAGCATGCGCGCCATCACCAGCCGCGTCTTTTCTCCCCCTGACAGCGCGCGAATCTTCTTGTCCACGTCATCGCCGGAAAACTGAAAAGCCCCCGCCAGGTTGCGCAGCACGCCGATCGACTCGTTCGGGAAGTCGTGCTGAAGCTGCTCCTCGATCGTCAGGTCCGGGTCGAGCAGGTCGAGCGCCTGCTGCGCGAAATAACCCATCGTCAGGCTCGCACCAAGCTGCACGGTGCCCGCGTCTGGCGTCACCGCGCCGGCAACCATCTTCAGGAGCGTCGATTTGCCGGCACCGTTCTTCCCCATCACGCACCAGCGCTCGCCGCGCCGGATGGTGAGGTTCAGGTCGGCGTAGATCACTCGCCGGCCGTAGGCCTTCTGGACGTGGTCGATGGTCACCACCTGCTCGCCGGAGCGCTGCGGCTGGCGGAAGTCAAACTTGACCACTCGTCGGCGCTTCGGCAGCTCGATCTTTTCGATCTTCTCGAGCGCCTTGACGCGGCTCTGCACCTGAGCGGCCTTCGCCGCGTGCGCCGCGAAGCGCTCGATGAAGCGCTGCTCTTTCGCGAGCATCGCCTGCTGGCGCGCGTAGGCCGCCTCGCGGTTCGCCTCGCGAACGGCACGCTCGCGTTCGTAGAAATCGTAGTTGCCGCTATAGACGGTGATTTCGCCGCCGTCGATTTCCGCGATCTTGGTGACAATTCGGTTCATGAAATCGCGGTCGTGCGACGTCATCAGCAGCGCGCCCTTGAATTCCCTGAGAAAGTCCTCGAGCCAGACGATCGATTCGATGTCGAGATGGTTGGTCGGCTCGTCCATCAGCAGCACGTCCGGACGTCCGAGCAGCACGCGCGCCATGGCGACGCGCATCTTCCAGCCGCCCGAGAGCTCACCGACGTCGCCGTCAATCCGCTCGTCGTCAAAGCCAAGCCCGTGTAGCACCTCACGCGCCTGACTCTCGAGCGCATAGCCGCCGCCGTGCTCGTACTCTTCCTGCACCTCTCCGAAGCGCATGAGGATCGGATCCATCTCGCCCGCCCGATCGGGGTCGCTCATCGCCTGCTGCAGCGCCTCGAGCTCGTGATGCAGATCACCGAGACGTCCGCTGCCGGCAATTCCTTCATCAAGCACCGAGCGTCCCGCCATCTCCTCCACGTCCTGGCGGAAGTAGCCGATCGTCAGCCGTTTCGGCACGGAGACGTCCCCCTCGTCCGGCCCCTCTTCGCCAACGATCATGCGGAAGAGCGTGGTCTTCCCGGCGCCGTTCGGCCCAACGAGGCCGACTTTGTCACCTGGATTGAGCTGGAAGGAGGCGTCTACGAAAAGAAGTTGCCGCCCGTACTGCTTGTTGACGTGAGATAAGGAGATCATTCACGAAGGCGGACCTGCAGGTCCGCCTTTACGGCTCCTTCAGAGCATCCGCAATTGCGCGGCGCAGCTTCGGGTCTTCGGGTGTGACCTCGCTCGGAAAGAACGCGCGAATGCGACCGTCCTTGCCGATCACGTACTTCGCAAAGTTCCAGGCGGGCAAATGGCCGCTCGTCCCCAGATACGAGTACACAGGTGACTGATCGCGTCCGGGCCGGGTGACGACCTTCGAAAACATCGGGAACGTCACGTCGTAGGTCCGCTTGCAGAAAGTCGCAATCTCTTCGGCAGTGCCGGGCTCCTGTTCGCCGAAGTCGTTGCTCGGAAAACCGAGCACCGCGAACCCCTTATCCTTCAGCTCGCGATGCAGCGCTTCGAGGCCCTTGTACTGCGGCGTGTATCCGCAGTAGCTCGCAACATTCACGACGAGCGCCACCTTGCCGCGGTAGTCGCCGAGATCGGCAGGCTTACCCAGGAGCGTTTGGGTTTTCAGGTCGTAAAAAGAAGCGGGACCTGCGGCTCCGCTCACGAATGAAAAACCGAGAACGAAGCAGACGATGGCGAATGCATCCGTGCGCATGGCCATCATCTTACGCCCGAACCTCCCGAACGATTCGAACGACTTATTGTTGGACGGTAACGATGCTAATTACCGGCGACATGGAGTACGAACCGTTGCCCATCTCGCGCACCGACTTGTCGCCATCGAAGTCGAGCAGGATCGACGTCGTGCTGTTGGGCGAGATGTCGAACTCCCGGCTCAGTTTCACTTCCCCAGATGGAATGGTCACGTTGACCGTCGGCTGAGTGAGGGTAAAGGAGGGGGCGCACGTATCACCGGTGGTTGCTTCGTTGAACGAGATCACGGCAGTCGCAACCAGCAGGCGAATCTGCGTGTAGTGCCCCGCTGTCAGCGTGGCGGCGCCCAGGACGTCCTGCGCGTTCTCCAGCCGTTTCAAATCACATGTGCGTGGACCGGTGCCCAGCTTGGTCCACGTGCCGTCCGGAGTGTCGCTCAGGTGCACGCTGACGTCGCCGAACGTGACGAGAAGAGCCTTTGCGTCGCTGAACGGACTGTCCTTCAACGTCATCCGCAGCGTTCCGGAGCCCGATGGACCGGTTCCTGAACTGCACGCCGAGGTCGCGATTCCAGCGGTGAGAATGAGAACGAGCGGCCAACGCATTGTAAAAATCCTCCCAGAGCTTCCGATGGCAACAGCCAGACCAGCCACGGATTCGGCTCCGGCCTTCGTTTCACAACGACTTGCCCGTGTGGCGCTTTGGCGTACACCCGCCTCAACTACCAATCCGGAGGTACCGCTTTCAATCCTGTCAGACGGATTGTGGCGTCCATCCCTGTTCGGTATGCGCGAAGCGCTGGACCTCACCTCGGACGAAGCTCCGTGACGACGCTTCCCACACGCGATGTTCGACTGCGATGAACTGCTGCTCGACCAACAGAAGATTGAACGCGTTTGGTTCACCACGCACGCGCGTCGACGTGGCGGTACCGGCCTCGACGACGATCGCCGAGCGTCCTCCGATGTTGTAGCGCTTGGCCGTAGGCCCCGCGAACGTGACATGCAAATGGCCGGTCAGAAACACGTCGATCCCTTCACCGGCGAGCTGCTCCACCGCTTCAGACCCCGGACGGGCGCGGCCGAACGCCGCGCCGGCGTGAGGTTCGTCAAACGGATGGTGCGCGACCAGTATGCGGACCAGCGACGGCGCGAGGTCCTTCAGCAGATTGCGAATGCGACGGAGCTCGCGCCTCCGGATGCCACCGCCGCCAATCGTGAACGATCGCGTCGTATCGGTGCCGATGAGGGCGATCTCCTCGTCGACGTACGACGGCTGAAGATCGTCCGTCATGTGACGGCGATACTTGCGAAGCGGATTGAAAAACCGCGCCAGCACGTTGTGCAGCGGCACATCGTGGTTGCCGGGAACGATCAGCTGCGGCTGCGGCAGCAAATCGAGAAACGTTCGGGCCGCCCTGAACTGCCACGCCCGCGCGCGTTGAGTGAAATCGCCAGACACAACGACGATGTCGGGACGTAGATCCTTCACTGTTTCGCGCAGCACATCGGCGACGACCGGGTTGACCCGCCCGAAATGCATGTCCGACAGATGGACGACGGTGCGCATCAGGAAACGATCACCGGCAGCGCGCGCGGCCGGATGCGAAATTCGAGCGGGTTATCAAGTGTGATGAGCTCCCCATCGAGGGACACCCGCATTCGTGGAGTCCCGCCGTGGACCACCACTTGGGACGTCGTAAACGATTCGAATCCCTCGAGACGGCAGATATCGCCGAATATCGCAACGAGAATCATGTGGGCGACTCGCCGCCGTGACATGCCAGGCGCCATGCACACATGAAGCCGTCCTGCGTCCAGCGCCGTCCGCCCGCCGAGCTCCAACCCGCTCAGCTGGTATTCGTTGTTGCCAATGAAGACGAACGGTGTCCGCACCGCGCGTTCACGGCCGTCGGCGCCGAGGACAACATGAAGCCGATGGTAACGGCGCCACACACGCGCCGCCGCGAGCCCGTGCGCAAACCACTTGCGGCGGCCAAGCCGCTGCATGGCCTGCCGCTCCGCAATCAGAGATGCATACATCCCAATGCTCGCGTTGTTGACGAATGAATGACCATTCACATCGGCGACGTCGACACGAACGATCCGTCCTGCCACGACGGTGCGGATCGCCTCGTCGAGGTCGAGTGGGACGCCAACGTCCTTCGCGAAGTGGTTGAGCGTGCCGAGCGGCAGGATTCCGAGGGCCGCGTCGCGTCCCACAATCGCAGACGCAACGGAGCTGACGGTCCCATCGCCGCCGCCGGCCACGAGAATCGTCGATCCACGCGCGAGCGCCTCGCTGACCGCCGTACCAGCCAACGGCCCCTCCACGATTCGGAGGTCCACCTCACCCGCGCCGGCACGGCGGAACCCGTCGGTCACGTGCTCCACCACGGCATCGTCCTGCGTGCCGGCACGTGGGTTCAGCAAGACGGTTATCCGTTGCACAGTGATGAACGAGATCGGCGCTGCGCACGGATGCGCGGCGTTGATAATACGACCTCATGACAAAGCGCAAACCGTCGCAGACCCGACGTCGAAGTACCAAAGCGGGAGTGCCGCGCCGGCTCGACGCCAGGGCCGATACGCTCGACTTCAGAGACCGCATGTTCGAGGCGACATTGGCCGAAGTTCCGACCGAACGCCCGCTCGCGAACTATCTGAAGGTTGGCGTTCCCATTCTCGATCAGGGGCAGGAAGGCGCGTGCACCGGATTCGGCCTCGCGACCGTCATTCACTATCTCCTTCGCACCAGAAAGGTCGTACCGGATCGAAGTGAAGTGAGTCCGTGGATGCTCTACGAAATGGCGCGACGCTACGACGAGTGGCCTGGCGAGCGCTACGAGGGTTCGAGCGCACGCGGCGCGATGAAGGGCTGGCATAAGCACGGCATCTGTTCGAAGGCGCACTGGACGAAGGAAGACCGCCATCCCGAACGGTATCGCGTCCGGTTTGCTGAAGCACTTCGTCGACCGCTGGGCGCCTACCTGCGCGTCAACCACAAGGACGTCGTCGCGATGCACTCGGCCATCTCCGAAGTGGGTGTGCTGTATGCCACGGCAACGGTCCACGACGGGTGGGACCGCGTCGGCGCGAACGGCGCCATCGAGTACGACCCGCAAGAGTCGACAATCACCGGCGGACACGCGTTCGCCATCGTCGCCTATGACAGCGACGGATTCTGGATCCAGAACTCCTGGGGCAAGGGCTGGGGACGTGGGGGGGTCGGCCATGTGAACTACGACGACTGGCTGGCGCACGCAAGCGACGTCTGGGTGGCGCGACTCGGCGCACCCATCGAGTTCCACTCACACCGTACGGTGTCGCGCGGCGTCGGCGTCGCTGCAGGTGGATCGCGCAGCTATATGTTCTGCGATCTCCGGCCACACATCATCAGCCTCGGCAATAACGGGCTGCTTCGAACGGAAGGGACCTACGGCACCTCCGCTGAGGATGTGAAGGAGATCTTCGATCACGTTGCTGATCAGGCAAACTCACGACGCCACTTGCTGATCTATGCGCACGGTGGCCTTGTCGCAGAGGACTCCGCAATCCAGAAAATTGCGGACCTGCGGGTACCGATGCTCGAGGCCGGCATCTATCCGATCTCCATGATCTGGAACACCGATTTCTGGACAACGTTGAAGAATATCCTCGAGGACGCCATATCGAAGCGTCGTCCGGAGGGATTTCTCGATTCGTCGAAGGACTTCATGCTCGACCGCCTCGACGATGCGCTCGAGCCGCTGGCGCGTGTCATCGGCGGCAAGTCGCAGTGGGATGAGATGAAAGAAAACGCGATCGCGGCGAGCCAGTCCGGTGGTGGGCTGGCACTGGTGGCCGATCTGCTGCGTGATCTCACGAAGCGGTTCCGGTCACTGCGCATTCACATGATCGGCCATAGCGCGGGGTCAATCCTGCTTGGTGGCCTGATTCAGCGAATGGCGAACGGTCCGAACGCGGTGCCGATCGAAACGTGCACGCTGTGGGCGCCGGCGTGCACGATGGCCGTTTATCAGAACCAGTACCTGCCGTCCATCCACAGCGGTGCGATCCGGAAGTTCACGCTGTTCACGCTGACCGACAAGGCCGAGCGCGACGACTCGTGTGCGAACATCTATCACAAGTCGCTGCTGTACCTCGTGTCGAACGCCTTTGAATCAGCGCACCAGAAGGCGCCATTCCTCCGCGAGCGGAATGGCGAGCCACTTCTCGGAATGGCCAAGTTCGTTTCGAAGCTGCCGGAGGCGCAGCGCACCTGGGACTGGGTGCAGGCGCCAAACGCGCATCCGAATTCGTCGCTCGAGGCGTCGGCCGCGAAAGCGCACGGCGCGTTTGACGACGATCCGGCGACGCTTGCCTCGACGCTGGGACGGATTGCCGGAGTGGCCAAGGTCAGCCGCGCGGGATTCGCGCATCATCCGTCGGCGGCCGCGAATCGTGCGATTCGGGCGCCACTGAATGCAACGTCGATCGATTAGTCGTTCGGAGCGGCAGGTCCGCCTGAAGGCGGACCCCACCGATGCAGCTCGCCGGCCACTGCTCGTCGTCGAGTTCGATCGAATTGCGACTGGCACCTGATCACCAGCCTGCATCCGGCAGTAATCGCCAGTGGGGTCCGGCTTTAGCCAAACCTACCGCTCGGCGATTGATTTCTCGAGAATCGCGATCAGCAAATCTGCGCGCCTGAGGGGGTTGTCCGCTTCGAGCAGCCGCTCGCGATCCAGCTCGTCGATGTGCGCGAGCTGCGACATGCCGTTGACGAGCCGCTCATCTGAAATGTTCGGCGGCGCGGCCGCAATGCCCGTTCGTCCGCCGGACTGGCGAATCAGCTCTTCGAGCCGCAGGCGGCGCGCGCGCAATGCCGGCCGATCGGCGTCACTGACAACGTCTGCAATCGGCGCCACGTGCGCGATCCGGTACGGCCGGCTCGCTTCTTCTCGCGTGATGCGGTACTTGGTCAAGGCGCCGAGCACGATGTTGTATTCGCCGTTCGGCAGCTGCTCGACTTCGTTGATTACGCCTGCGCACCCGATCTGGAACACCGACGGCGAGCGGTCGTAATCTTTTTCGTACCCTGGCCGGAGCAACACCATGCCGATGACGCGATTGCCCTTCAGCGCGTCGGCAATCATCGATTTGTATCGCGGCTCGAAGATGTGCAGCGGAACTGACATCTCCGGAAAGAGCATCACGTCTTCGAGCGGAAAAATCGGAATCGTGTCAGGCAGAGTCGTCTGCGCTGACGCGATCGAGGGCGTGGCTATAATTGCGAGCACGAAGCACCAACTACGAATCACCAACCAGGAGATTTGCATGCGCAAAGTCGCCATGACGCTTCTGACCTTTGCTCTCGGTGCGTCTTTTGCCGTTCTGTTCCTGAACGGCAGGAACGTCGAGGGACAGGCACAACCAGCCGCGACAACCGGCAGCTTTTCCGCCGTGCCGAATGCTGTCGGCACGCAGGATGTCACGGGACCCTACGAGGTCGTCAAGGGCTGGCCGAAGGACATTTCGACGCTCGCCGGCAACCAGAAATGGACCTACGGTGCGGGCGAGAGCGTATTCGCCGAAAGCCCGAATCGCATCTACGGCCTCTACCGGGGCGAATTGCCGAACATTGCGCCGCCCAAGGCGGTCAAGCTTCCGCAAGTCGGGCCGAGCATCAGCTTTCCTGTTGCGGGCTTCTGGCGTGACGCGACGGTTGCGTCGCTGCCAGGCACTGGCGGCACCGACCAGGACGTCAGGAAGTGGCTGACCTCATGGGAAGGTCGCGACGAGGAGCTCGGCATCAAAGGACCGCCGTACTGGAAACTCGGCGTCGACGCCCAATGGGAGAACTGCCTCGTGGTCTATGACGGCCAGGGCAACATCATCGAGACATGGAAGCAATGGGACAAACTCTTCCGCCGGCCGCATTCCGTCTACATCAGCCCGTACGACATGCAGAAGCGCGTCTGGGTCGTCGACGACAACATGCAGGCGATCTACATCTTCACGCATGACGGAAAACAATTGCTGCAGACGATCGGCACGCCCGAGCATGAAGGTGCGGACGCAACGCACTTCAACCGTCCGACATATCTGGATTGGCTCCCCGACGGGACGTTCTTCGTCTCCGACGGCTACACCGGCACCCGCGTGGCGAAGTTCGACAAGAACGGAAAGTTCGTCGCACAGTGGGGCATCAAGGGGAATCCGCCCAACGAGACGCGTCCAGGCTACATGAACAACGTCCACGGCATCGCGGTCGATCCGATGAATCGCCACGTTTTCGTCAACGATCGCAACAACCACCGGATCCAGGTGTTTGACGAAAACGGAAAGTACCTCTCCGAGTGGCACATCAATGCGGACCCGTCGAGCCTGCACCTGCTCTACATCGGTCAGGATCGGAATGTCTGGACCTTCGATCGCAGCACGAACAAGATGGTCAAGTACGACCAGCAGGGCAAACTCTTGTACGCGTGGGGCACGATGGGCAGCTTCCCGGGCGGCCTCTGGGGTGTGCACGGGATCAGCGTCGATTCAGACGGCAACCTGTATGTCGCAGAGGTCGACAGCGGACGCGTGCAGAAGTTCAAGCCGCGGCCGGGAGCGAATCCCGCTTACCTGGTTGCGAAACCGGTGAAGCCAGTCTGGACGACCGCGACGAACTAGGGGCTGGGGACTGGACTGGGCCTAGGGGCTGGGGACTTGGGCCTAGGGGCTAGGGACTTGGGCCCTAGGGGCTGGGGACTGAAACCTCTCGTCCCCAGTCCCTAGGCCCCAGACCCTACTGTTGCGGAGGCGTAACGGAGACGCTGATGCTCAGGCGCTTCAGATACTTCACGGGCTTTCCGTCGAGCATCGCCGGCGCATACTGCCATTTCTTGGCGGCCGCGATCACCATTCCGTCGTAGCTCATATCGATGCTGACCGGCATCGTCGGCGTCTGCACGGTGCCGTTTTCGTCAACGACAAACTGCACGACGCCCTGCAGCGGCCTGGTCACGTTCGCCGGATATTTCGGCACGCGCTGCACCACCGCGACGGGCGCCACCACGTCACGATCGTCGGCCGAATAGATCGCCTTTACGGGACGGACCGGCTTGGGCGGTTCCACTTTCGGAGCCGGCGCAGGCGGCGGGATTGACTTGACGGCGAGATCGCGGAACCCAGACGCCAGAGTCTTGATGTCTGACAACGGAGGCGCACCTGCCGATACGGCGATGTCGGGATCCCCGATGCTCTTGATCACTTCAGCAAACCCTGTCGACGCCGCCGCCCACTGCTGCTTGTCGAATGCCGCCTTGGCATCGGCGTATTTCTGCTGAATCACAGAAGGAAGGATTCGCCGGCGCGCGCTCTGGAAGGCGGTTTCGACCCGGGGCGACAGTTCTTCATCGGCGGCACGGTACAGCGGATCCCGTAGCAGCATTCCCTCGATGACCCGATCGGCATCAGTCGTCTTACCGAGCGCGAAGAGGCACAGCGTCCGGTAGAGATCGATCGCCTGACGCTCTTCCATCGTCTTCGATCCGGTCGACAACGTGCCTAGCATCGCGAGCGCATCGTCATAGGACGCGGAGACGTACAGATCGCGTGCGGCGGCAAGGCTTGCGTCGGCGCCGTAGGTCGTAACCGGGACGGCGACCGAGATCAGCAGAGCGGACGCACAGATGATGTTTCTCATTTCTTCCTCATGTCGACGCTCAGACGAGCGGGAGCGCTGGCCGTAACGGTTGCGGTAATCCGCTGCTCTCCAAGCTGCGGGTGCCGGAAAACGACTTCATGCGTGCCAATTGGGACCGTTGTATTGCCGACCGGCGTCTCGCCAAGGTCCTTGCCATCGAGCGTTACGTTTGCCCACGGCGCCGCGTTGATCGCGATGGTGCCCGTCGGCCACTCCGGCCGTATGCGGGCGACCTGTCCTGGTGTGACCTGAATCGACTGCGTCGTGCGATAGCCGAGTGCCTCGTTGGAGATTTCGAAGTCGTGACGCCCCGCGGCGACCATGATGCGGTCGGTGCGGCTCGTGCCGAGCAGCCGGTCGTTCTCGGAGATCTGCAGTTCCGCCGGCGCCGCGATCGAAATCCATCCTGACACCGGTGCTCCCTGCGGCGCCTTTAGCGGCACTACCAGCGATGCCGTTGCGCCCGGCTGGATCGTCACATCCTCGTTCACGGACCCCAGATCGTTTTGCAGCAGGACAACGTGGCTGCCTGGCGCAAGGTCTTTGACCGTAACCGGCGACGTCCCACGAGCCTGTCCGTCGACGACGACCCGCGCACCGGGCGGATCGGTACGCACCTGCAGATCGCCAGTTCCTGCGGCCGCCTTCGGCATCTCGATGAACTGGGAGAGCTGCTGATTGGCCGTGACATTGACCGTCATCGTCCGGCGAACGCCGTCCTTCGTAGACAGTTCAATCGTGTGAGGACCCGTCTTCAGCGTGGCGGTGACCGGCGTCGCTCCGTGCGCTTCGCCGTCGATGACCACAGCGGCGCCCGCGGGATCGGTGTTCACGACGACGGTGCCCGTTGCAGGCACCGTCGCTGGTGGAGCGGCGAAATACCGGCGCGCGGCAAACACGCCGCCGGACATCAACGCCACCACGACGACCGCGGCCGCGATCAACCGGGGCCGATTACTGGCGCTTTCGCGTGCCGCCGCCCAACGCGAAGTCTGTGTCTGCGCCGTGTCGGACTCCTCTTCGCGGTTCGTTCGGGACGAGGTGCTGCCCAGCCGCGGCGATTCGCTCGGGAACGCAGAGCCCAACGAAGGCGGCGGTTCCACAATCCGGATCGGTGCAGGCGCAGGCGTCGCAGTCTTTTCTTTTTCCGCGACGGGAACTGACGGAGGCACGTTTGGCGTTGGTACTACTGCCGTCTTCGCTTGAACAGGTGCAACCGGAGCGAACATCGGCGGCGGCGTCGTTACGAGCGTGGGACCCGACACCGGCATCGGACGTGAGGGTTCCACGAGCTCGCGTGGAAACGCGTCGAGCTTTTCGGCCGACGGCGCGATGCCCGCTGCTTTCAAGCCGACGTCGAACGCATCGCGTGCTTCCACGCACGACGCGAACCAGCGCGTGGGTTCGAGCGACAGCGCCTGTGACAGCCAGTTGCGCAGCCATTCGGGAATGGCTTCAAAGCTGCCACCAAGACCATACGTGCCGTTGGCGAGTAAGGAAATCTTTTCCGGATATTCCTCGTCGGTGATCGGCCGGCCCAGTACGAGCGCGAGCGCGATCATGCCAACCTGCGCGACGTCGGCGCGCCGATCGAGCTGCGGCGCCGTGACTGCCATCGGCAGCGCGATGCGAAGCTCCTTCCAGTACCGCTCCGGCGAGTGCCGGAGCTGGCCGAGGGCCGCACCAAAGACCTGTTCGACGATCACAAGATTGCCGTCCGGTGTGACGACGACGCGCTCAGCGGCGAGGGTGCCGTGGCAGGCGTCAGGTGCATCGCCGTGCAGTTCCGCCATCGCGCTGAGGAGCTGCTGCACGAGATAGAGGGCGGATTCGATGTCGAGCGGCAGCAGGTTCTGCTCGGCGACCGCGAGCATCCGCGACAGCCTGACGCCGGGAATGGCTTTCGAGACGACCGCCAGCTTGGCGCCGTCGGGCACGTGCTCGAGATCGAGCACCCGCGCAAAACTGTCGCTGCGGATATGCGCGAGCCTGTTGATGCGTTCCCTGATGAGGAACTCGAATGATGGAATCGACGCGAAGGTGTCGCGTAAGACCAGGACGTCGAGGGGTCCGTCAGATCCGTCCCGCCGGTATCTCGTGCCGAGGCCGTCCTTGAAGAGGGCCTGGCGCGGCTCGTGGACGCGCGCGGCGTTTGTTTCCATGTGCGCCGCATGGACCAAGCGGCGTGCCAGCTCGGGATACGCCAGAATCGCGCGTCTACGACGAAAAACAACCGATCGCTATTTCAGAATTGTTTGTCGATTCCAAATTCCGTAGTTGCGTTCGCTGCGTTTCACGCAGTGGCTTGGGCCCTCACTTGGCGGCTTCCATCCCTTTTGCTTTATAGGTCGCCGCGGCTGCAGGACTCTTCATAAACATGATCAAGGACGCTGCCGCGGGCAAGCCCGCCGCCTTCGGGGACGGTGCCGCGGAGAAGCCGATGTAGGTCTGAAACTCTGACGGAATTGGTCCTGCGAGCTCCACGCCCGGCTCGGGAAGAATTTCACTGATTAGCGTCAGCACGAGGTCGGATTCGCCCTTCCCCACCGAGGCGGGTGCGGCACCGGCGGCGGTCAGGTGTGACTTCGCCTTCAGCTGGCTGGCGATCCCGAGGCGCTCGAACATCCGGTCGATCCCCGGACGACTCGCTCCAGCTTCGGTGTAGGCGATCGATTTTGCGTTGAGGAGCGCCTGCTTGATGCCAGCCGCTGTTCCGACGTCCGGCTTCGGCGCGCCCTTGCGGTAGCCGACGCCGATTCCGACCCTGGCGAGCCTGGTGCGCTGCGGCTGCGAAATTTTTCCCACTTTGATCAGGGCATCGATCGCGTCGTCGGTCAGGATGGCAACGTCGAACGCCTCCCCTCTTTCTATGCGCTCGCGCAAAGTCGCGGCGGTGCTGAAGTCAATGGACAACGTGCTGCCGCTCGCCTTTTCTAATTGTGGCTTCATTGCTTCAACGGCTGCCTTGACGCCGTTGGAGGCAAGCACGCGGAGGTCGGCGGCGAACGCGCCTGTCGCATTGATCAGTGCGGTCGTGCAGACGAACACAACGAACGTAGCGAGTCTTCCCATCATGTCGGCCTCGTGAATTTGGTACTCCGCAGAATATTCGTCTACTTCAGTGCCATGCAGCAATCGAATGCGAAAAGCGGAAGGTGACCTGGCGATTGTAGGTTTTCGTCCACGCCGACGTTTATTACAAAAAGCATTCAAATTAGTCGGCTGTTCGTCTGCGCGCGTGTGATATAAGGAGCGCCTCGCAGAAGAGCTTGAGGGTGCCGCTGTCGCTGTACGGTGGCGGCGTAAGGGTTTTCGAGCCTTTTTTCGGGGAGCACTGCACGATGTGTGCGGAACAGCGGCACGCTGATTCGCCGCCGCTCCTTCCCGCAACTATCGTCGCTGCTCGAGAGACGAACTGCGTATTAATGACGAACGACGACATTTGAAGATGTGCGGCATTGTGCGTCCGAGCGGACGGTAGACGGTGAGAGGCACACGATGGCTGAATTGAATTGGAGCGATAGCCAGTGGCAGAAGGTTAAGGACGCGGTCAGCGAGGCCTACGCTAAATCGAGTGTTGCGAGCGCATTTCTTCCATGCTACGGACCACTTGCCGGAAGCGCCGAGATAGTCCGCAACGAACGCCTAACGTACGACGCGTCGACACCAATAACCCTCAGGCTCGACGGAGATCACAGTGCCGTAAACCTGAAGCTCGTAAACCTGACCGTGAACGTCGTGCTCTCGAGCGAACAGGTTGCTGAGGAAGCGCTTTCAAACGCGATGCTCGCATTTCGCCGTGCAGCGAACGTGTTGGCGCAGGAACAGGATCGGGTCGTGTTCGAGGGTTTCCGCCGGGGCTTTGCGAAGGACAATTCGCAGATCGTGGTCAATAAGATCCAACCGCAGCAGGGACTCGCTGATCTGTCGGCGAGACAGAGATTTGCCCCGATCGACGAGCATCCTGTCGACGACCCGGCAGCCCGAGGTCAGGCAATTGTTTCGGCCGTTGTGGCGGCGATTCAGGAGTTAGAGGACCGTTCGCACCCGGCTCCCTTTGCATGTGTGCTGGGAAACGACCTCTTCAGAGACGTGTATGAGCCGTCGACGTCTCTTGCTTTCCCCGCTGAAAGGCTCACGCCGATGCTGAAGGGCGGGCCTTTGCTGCGTTCGGGAAAAATCGAAAGAAACACAGGAATTGTGGTCTCTCTCGCCGGCAACGCTGTCGATATCGTCGTTGGAACACCACCAACCGTTCAGTATCTTCAGCGCCAAACTGACGCGAAGTTCTTATTCCGAGTTTATGAGCGCTTCGTCTTGAGGATTAGGGACATCGCGAAGCCTCCAGTTGAAGGTTTCAGGATCCGACCGGCGGTAGAGCAGATTGAGTTAGAACAACAGAGACTAAATAGGCTCGAAGAAGTCGATCAATTGATGGCGTAAACATGCATCGCCGATGGCTTAGGCGCGGGCACATCAGCCGAGGAGGCAACAGTGGCGAAGAAGGCTGCCAAGGGCGGTAAGAAGAAGGCTGCCAAGAAGAAGGCTGCTGCCAAGGGTGGTAAGAAGAAGGCTGTTGCCAAGGGCGCTAACAAGAAGGCTGCGGCCAAGGGCGCTAAGAAGAAGGCCGCTAAGAGTGCTAAGAGGAACGCTGCAGCTGATCGCAATGTGGACCTAAGCATGGCAGTGCATAAGGCTCTCAATGATGTGTTAGCAAAGGCAAAAACGGCAGACACAGCCTCTCAACAGGCCGTAGCGGCGGCGTCAGTCGCGGCGACAGTACCAGCCGGTGAGCGCGCCGTTGAGTCGGCCACAGCGGCCCTCGAGAAGGTAAAGGAAGCGGTCGACGACGCGGAGAGTGTAGTGGGCGATGCTGATCGCAATGCCGCACGGGCTAAGACCCCAGCGCAAACGTCTGCGGCAGCAAAAGACAAAACCGACGCCAGAGGGGCCTTGGAAACCATTAAGGCGCTCAGAAATCTCATCAAGGAAAGGGTCGACCTTGCGCAGCAGTTGCTCGACGACCTCAAGAAGGGGTAAGCGACCGTCCGCGCAAAGACCGAGCGATTTGAGCTGTGAATCCGAAGGTCGTCATCCTCGGCGGCGGCATCGCGGGGCTCAGCGCCGCCCACGAGCTGATCGAACGCAACTTCGACGTCGAGGTCTACGAACTTTTAGGCATTCCCGGAGGTAAGGCCCGCAGCTTCCCCGTGCCGGGAACCGGCAAGGACGGTCGCGGGGATCTGCCCGGCGAGCACGGCTTCCGGTTCTTCCCCCGTTTCTACCGCCACGTCACACACACCATGAGCCGCATTCCGTACGGCTCGGGCACGGTCGCCGACAATCTCGCCGACACGACACGCTGCCAGTTGAATCGATACGGACGCTCCCCTATCGATTTAATCGCCCGTTCACCGCGCACGATGACGGATGTGCGGGCCGCATTGGAGGACGTCAGCCGCTTTCTCAACGGCGACCTCGATCTCACGCACGACGACCTCAGATTCTTCGGTTCGAAAGTCTGGCAGATCGTGACGTCGTGTCGCGAGCGGCGCGACACCGAGTACGAAAAGATGGCGTGGTGGGAGTTCATCGGTGCGGAAGACCGATCGCTGCCATATCAAAAGCTGCTGGGACACGGAATCACCCGGTCTCTTGTGGCCGCCAAGGCGCGCGAAGCGAGCACGAAGACCATCGGCGACATCTTCGTCCAGCTGCTCTTTGACATCCTGACGCCGGGCCCCAGCACCGACCGCGTGTTGAACGGTCCCACCAACGATGTCTGGATCAACCCATGGCGTACCTACCTCGAGTCAATGGGCGTCGCCTATTACCCGAATTCAAAAGCTGTCGCCGTGTCGTTCGACGGCAAACGGATTCGCTCGGCCACCATCAAGCAGCGTGGATCGACCATTACGGTCAACGGCGACTACTTCATCTTCGCGCTGCCGGTCGAGGACGTGATCGACTTGATAACGCCACAGATGATTGCGGCCGACCCTTCCCTGCATTCACTTTTCACACTCGACGACATCACCGAATGGATGAACGGCATCCAGATCTATCTGACGGAGGACGTTCCGCTCGCCAAGGGCCACAGCATCTATGTGGACTCGCCTTGGGCGCTTACCTCGATTTCGCAGGCGCAGTTCTGGCACCGGACAAGCCTGTCCCGTTATGGAGACGGCACCATCAGGGGCATCATCTCCGTGGACATCTCCGAATGGGGCGAACCGGGGCTGAACGGCAAAGCCGCGAAGGATTGCACGCCTGAAGAAATCAAGGCCGAAGTCTGGGAACAACTCAAACGCAGCGTGAACTACGGTGACGTGATCACGCTCAGGGACGAACACCTCCACAGCTTCAGCCTCGACCCGAGCCTTAGTCGTCATGAGGACACGACCGCGAATGAGGAGCCGCTACTCGTCAACCTCGTAGACACCTGGAGGCTGCGACCCGAGGCGGTGTCGAAGATTCCCAACCTGTTTCTCGCCTCGGACTACGTGCGAACGTTTACCGACCTGGCGACGATGGAGGCGGCGAACGAAGCGGCGAGGCGAGCGGTCAACGGCCTCCTCAACGCTGCGGGGTCTGGTGCGCCACGATGCGGCGTATGGCAGCTCCATGAGCCGGAGCTCTTCGCGCCATGGCGTGAGCTCGATTACATCCGGTACGCGCAAGGTCTGCCCTGGGATGACACGCTTGTCCGCGTGGGACTCTCGTTCACCGAACTGGCCGACAAGGCGCTCCAGGCACTGGAAAGCGGTTCGGAGGAACATACGCTGACCAGTCAAAAGGCGAGCGGTCGGCCGCTCCCCCATCAGGCACTGCTGCAGTTCGCCGACCGTGAGGCGCAGGCGGGCGTGATGTCTGATCTGCGGCGCGAGGCTACGACGCTGGTCGAACGCATCGTCCGTCTGATGGCGATGCGCATGGTGGAAACTCAGGGCACGAGAACGAGTGCCACCCTGTCAAGTACGCAAGGTCGTACCGGCAGGGTTGCGATTATTCCGAAGTAAGTTCACACACATGGCGCTCGAGGCATTTCACGCTCAGCTCTCGACCTATCGCGAGATGACGCTCGCCTCGCTGCTGTCGGCGGTGCCGCAACGCGAGCCGCAGCAGCATCTGTACGCGCCCGTATCGTCATATCTGTCGCGTACCGGGAAAAGTATCCGGCCCGCGCTGTGTCTTGCCACGTGCCGCGCGTTTGGCGGCGACGTGGACGACGCGCTTCCGTCTGCCACGGCCATCGAAATGCTGCACAACGCATTTCTGGTTCACGACGATATCGAGGACGAAAGTGACCTGCGCCGCGGCCTGCCGACGCTGCATGCCGAGCACGGCGTTCCCATCGCGGTGAACGCGGGCGACATGCTGACGGCCCTCAGCGCCAAAATCCTTCGCGAGAATCTGCCGTCGCTCGGCCTTCCGCTGACGTGGCGCGTGTACGACGAGTTCGAGCATCTGATGCAGGAATCGCTCGAAGGACAGGCGATGGAGCTCGGGTGGGTCCACGACAACCGGTGCAACGTCACCGATGAGGACTACCTCCGGATGGTCCTCAAGAAAACGTGCTGGTACAGCTTCATTCATCCCTGCCGCATCGGCGCGCTCATCGCGACGAAGGACGGCATCGACCTGGATCGGTTCAATCGCTTTGGCTGCTATCTTGGAACGGCCTTTCAGATTCAGGACGATCTGCTCAACCTTACCGGCGACGAACGTCGTTACGGCAAGGAAATTGGCGGAGACCTGCTCGAGGGCAAACGCACGCTGATGCTGATTCACGTGCTTCGGCAGCTGAATCAATCAGACTCCGACCGTGTGACCGAGTACCTCGGGCAGCCGCGCGCGGGGCGGTCGATGCGCGACGCGCAATGGATCCTCGATTTGATGCGTTCGCGCGGCAGCCTCGATCACGCGCGAACGATGGCGAAGCAGCTTGCAGGCGCGGCGCTGTTCGAGTTCACGCAGGCGTTCCGCGATGCGCCGGAGTCCAATGAGAAGGCCTTTCTGTCTCAAGTGATTTCGTACATGGTGAGCAGGGATCTATAGGAGGACGTGTGGCAGGTTACGAACAGGCGGCCGGTGATTTCCTTCGACGGCTGATCCCGTTTCCAGGAACCGACGTGCTGACGCCTTTGTCGCCGCTGTCGATGGGCGGGCTGAGTGGTGCCGGGCAGTCGAATCCCGTCACGACTGGCGCCGATGCGGTGACCGAACAGGCCGCCTCAATCGTGGCGCAGGCAGCATCCGTCCTCGATGACGAGATGGCGAAAGGTGTCCTCGCGGCGCGGCGAACAGACGCCACGGGTTCGTACGGCCAATTAGACGCGGCCAATCCCGTGCTGCGCCAGCTACATGAGGTCGTCGACAACATCGCCAAGCTTTGGCCCGGGATGCAAAGCGGACTGACTCCCCAACTGCTTCCGGGATCGCAGCCGACATCGTATGACACGGATCCGCTGGCCGAGGTCAGGCCGCGAGCAACCGTGAAGCCCGGCCAGCGCGCCACGATCTCGATGACGCTCCGCAACAGCGAGAACCGTCCGGTGAACCTCGTTCCGGAAGCCACCGATTTGCTTGGCAGCAGAGGTGGCCGGATCGCGTGTTCCCTTCTCGAACTCACCCCGTCGGATCTCACGCTGCAACCGCAAGAGCAGAGAGATCTCACGATCGCCACAACGGTCCCCTCGGACGTGGGTCCTGGCTGCTATTCAGGGTTACTTGTGGTGAGAGGGCTGGATTATCTGCGTGCGTTGATTACGATCGAAGTCGTCTGAAGCGACTCAGGACAACTCGTCGAGGAGCGCCCGAGCGGCTTTGAGATCGTGAGTGTTGAAACCTTCGGTGAACCAGTTATAGACGCGTGAGAGCAGATCGCGGGCGGCGTCGCGCCGGCCGTCCGCCGCCATCAGTTCCGCGAGCGTCGTCGAACTCCGCAACTCCCACGACTTGGCATCCTGCCGGCGAGCGCAATCGATCGATGCGCGAAGTTCCGTCTCAGCCTCGGTCTTCCGCCCGTCGCGCATCAACATCCAGCCCTTGAGCCGCAGAACTTCGGGTAGCCAGACGCGCTCGTTCCATCCCTCGCGATTGATTTGCTTCAGGCATTCTTCGATTTCCGCCAGACCGGCAGCGATATCGCCCTGTAGCGCCTTAGCCTCTCCGAGAGCTGCCCGCATATACGGCTCGTTGAGGTGACCACCACGCGCGTTCCATGCCTCGATGCCTCGGCTCAAAAGGGAGATCGCTTCGGACAGCTCGCCCTTGCGGAGTTTTGCGTACCCCAACCCAATCGGGACGAGCGCATTGTAGAGAACGGGAAGCTTCTGCTCGCGCCCAAGGCGGTCGGCCTCCTCTGCGCGAATCTTGACGTCGTCGGGTTCGCGCCGATAGTCGAACACGTACGCCCCCCACGTCAGCGCCCAACCCGTGTCGAACGCATTTTCCAACTGACGGGCATGGGCATCTTTCTCATCGCTTATCCGGGCCGCGTCATCGGGGTACCCGAGCATCCACTTGGCCTGCGACCTGCAGACGCCCACCGACGTCCTGACGTCATTGCCGACGAGATCGATCCAGCGACGGAAACGGTCAGGGTCGTACATGTCATAGGCGCGCTGGGCGTGGTCGTCTGCCGCTCGCAGTTCACCGAGATAAAAGTGCGAAAACATGCTGCCGCGGTGCCCGAGGATCTCCATGTCGATCTCTCCGCGGCTTGTGCCCTCCGCCAGTAGGCGTTGAGCCCATCTGGGCGCTTCGTCGACTCGGCCCTGGGTAAGCGTGCTGACCCACATTCCCCACAGGCCGATCAGCAGACTCTGGGGTCGGTCCAGCTTCTCCGCAAGCTTGACGATCGCATCGGCATTCGTTCCGACATCCGGTGCGGCCCATCCATGCCACTGAAGCAACGCGGAATGCAGAGGCATCCGTAGCGAGAGTTCGAGAGTCTCGCGCTCCTTCGAGGATGGCAGTCCCCGCGCAACGCGCAACCCATCCTCCTGCAGATACGCCACGGCCTCCTGCAACGCAAACCGCGCGAACGCTGACTCACCGGCTTTTCGCCACCAGCGGATCGCGGCCTCCGGCTGGCCAGCCTCTGTACGATGATGTGCGAGTATTTCTGGTTGATTGGCAACTAACGCTGGAAATTGCTGCTCCAGCACATCGGCGATGCGCGCGTGTAACGCCGGTCGCTCCTTTCTTGGCAGCGAAGAAGCGGCCGCATCCTGCACCAGCGCGTGTTTGAACGTGTAGGTGGCGTCCGGTGGTATCCCGCGGCTGAAGAGCAGCTCGCTGCGAATCAGCTGTTCGAGATCCTCGTTGAATTCCTTTCCGCTCCGTTGTGAGACCGCGGCCAACAATTCGTGGGAGAACACGCGGCCGATGCACGCCCCGATTTGGGCTAACTCCTTGGCGTGTCCGAGACGATCGAGCCGCGCAATCAGGAATGGCTTCAGCGTGCTGGGAATGTCGGCTCTTGGAATTGGCCGCGACGCGCTGTAACGACCGGCATCTTCGAGCAGCAGCCCGGACTCCAGGTGCAGCTTGGTCAACTCCTCGATAAAGAGCGGCAGACCGGCTGCGCGTTCAACAACCTGTTTGAGCACTTCTGCCGGTAGTGTCTTTCCTTTCGCGACACTGCAGGCCAACTCGGTGCTCTCATCGGCTTCCAATTGAGTCAGGGCGACCGTCCGCACATGCGGGGACTTCGTCCAACGAGGTTTGTATGGCGGCTCTTCCGGACTCGTTCGGTAGGTGAGGATGAGCAGGACGCGAAGCCTTTCCAGCCGTGCCACCAACGCGTCAATCAGTTGCTGGCTGGTCGGATCAATCCAGTGCACATCCTCGACAACCATGAGCACGGGCTGGACTGCGGACAGTACTTCGACCTGCTCCAGCAACACTTCGAGCGTCTTCTCTTTGCGTCTCTGTGGCGTGAGATCGACCGGCGCGTAGCGGTCGACCGGCAACGAGAGCAGCTCTGCCAGCAGGGGTGCCGCTTCGGAGCGCTGTGTGTCAGTGCCGGCGAGAATCCGTTCGAGTTTGTCCAGCTTCTGCTGCGGTGTGTCCTCACGGAGGAAGCGGGCCGCGTACTCCATTTGCGCGATGACCGGGTGCAACGCCGCGTTGTGACGGTACTGCGAGCACTGACAACGGATCTCCGTGTGCGGTTCATCCGCGATTCTCTCTCGCAGTACTTGCGTCAGCCGCGATTTGCCAATTCCGGCGTCACCGCTAATCAATACCGCTCGACCAGCCCCGGTCTGAGCAAAGTGCCAGTTATCCTCCAATTGGCCCACTTCCGCTCCGCGGCCGACAAGCGCGCTGAGCGGTGCCGCTCCGTGAGCAGCCTCGAAACGCGCAGGAGCCGGTCGAACGCCGTGCACACGCCAGATTCGCGCTCCGTCAAAGTCTTCGACCGGTGGGGTGCCGAGATCGCTCAACTCAAAGGCATCTCCCAGGAGGCGCCGCGTGGCATTCGCGATCAGCACCTGGCGGGGCTTCGCTACGGCTTGGAGTCGCGCCGCCAGGTTCGGCGTTTCTCCATACGCGGTACGTGCCACATCGATGATGCAGTCCCCCGTGGCAATGCCGATGTGTGCCTCGAGCGAAAAGGCCGCACTAACGGTTGGGACGATGTCGACAATATCCAAGGCAGCGCGGACACAACGCTCGGCGTCATCTTCGTGGGCGGGATCGCCGAAATAAATCACCAATGCATCACCGGGCACCTGAGCGACGCGGCCGTCATAGCTCTTGACCGTTTCGGCGCACGCGTCGACAAAGGCATTCCGAACGTCGCGCAATTCCTCGGGATCGAGGCGTTGAGACAGACTCGTATAGCCCACCAGATCACAAAACATGATCGTGAGCTCCTGGCGGCGAGCACCCGACAGTGAGAGGGGCGCGGCCAGCGAGTTCATGGAAGCAATTGGCACACCCGCAGGTGAGGCACCGGTTTTCAGGGCGCGGGAAGCAAGGGCACGAAGGAGCCTTTGGCTGTCCTCCGGGTCAAGACCTAAGCGCGAGAGGTCGGCTTCAACCAGGCGTGCCGCAGCGGCAAAATCAACGCCGTGCGCCTGCAGGATCGAGCGGCAGTGCCCAAGACCGACTTGCTCGAGCCACTCCACAAACGGTGTCACTGTTTGACTCCCCATCGATCACACGAACGGCTGCTTTGAGTCGCCCGCGGGGCGTGATACGTTTCCACCCCGTGCGCGGCCGGCACGCGTCCCACAGGATTGATGGCTACGGAGGCTGGAGAGACTAGCATGGCGACAGCCATTCGCGACAGCGACATCATGCGGGAAGCCTCGAGACTTGTCGCGGCCCTGGGCCAACTCGGAAATTCTGACGTCATTCAGCTCCTGCGAATTCCGCATTCCGCGACAGACATCGAAGCGCTTCTTCACGCGTTCGGCGGTCAGCTCTCCCCTGCCGCAAAGAGCACACTGACGCGTGACGCGTCACGATCGGGTGTCGCCAACCAGCGCGAGCCACTCTTCGACAAATACGCAATCAGCGGAAGGACCTACGTCACGGCGAACGGCGCGGTGGTTCCGAATGAGCTTCAGTATTACGACGGCGAAATGGTGCACTTCTACGGCGAGTGCACCAATGTTTCAGCGGTGAATGAAGTACTAGCCGGAAGTGGCTACAAGGCTATCACCTTGCGCCACGCGGACGGCACGCAAACGGCCGCCGCCCAGGTCTGGTCGAATCGATTTACGGACAGCACTATTGGGCCGTACAGCGCGATGTTCATCGTCGTCATGGTCGTCGCTGACGGTGGCGCTCGTGGCCGATCGTCCATAAAGGCCGATTCCAACGGCGCGTCGAGCGTGCTGGTCATGCTCGACGGATCGTTCGACCCCGACCGGAAGGTGTACGAGAACACCGCGCGGATGTTCCAGGTGCGGCTTCTCGATACCACCCAGGTTGCGATCGACGTGGGACGTGAACGCATGGGGACCGACAAACGTCCGGGAACCGTTGACATCACGCACGAAGGACGCCGGATTCGCGTCTCCATCCGGGACCAGGCCGGGCGTGGCGTCGTGGGAGCCGACGTGGAGTTGGCTGACGATGCCGATAGATACACGCCCGAGGTCGCAAAGGCGGCAGCTACCGCTGGCATCCAGTTTCGCTCGCTGCCTCGCGGCACCGAATACGTGTACCCCGCGGTCGCGCGTATCGGTCGCGCGCCAGTTGTGAACTGGCAATGGCACAGTGATGTCGTCCCCCAGTTGCAACCCATCATCCCGGGAACCGTCGTATTCGACTCGAGTTCCGAAGAAGGTCGAATGTTGGTCTCGTGGGGCTTCACGCCGAAGGTGCTTGGGTACATCCCGAAGGTGCGTGGAGTAGTGACCGGCCTTGCCGAACCGACGGCACAGCCTGTTGCAAGGAACTCGATTCTTTCGAGCATTCCACTGTTGCGCGCGGCTCTCCCGGGTGACCCGGGCGGACTCGTCGGACAAATCCCTGTGTTGCGCCTCGTCGCGAAGGAGATCGCGCCACGACTCGGAGCGCTGATCACAAGTCCAGCAGAGGAAGATCGACCGCGCGGCACGGCTGTGGCTACGGGTCAGCAAGGCCGTTGGGACTGGAATACAACGTTTCTGGGATCGCTGACGGCGATGCTCCGCAAGGAGGTCGTCGGCGTAATGCCGGACAGCCTGCGCATTAACTGGCACGTCATCGAAGGGAAGTTCGTCGGGCCTGGTGTAGAGGCGACGATCCTTCCCGGTGCAACCGACTGGTCGCGCATTCGCAAAGACGGCGTCGGCACGGTGAACGTCCAGGCGACTCTGGAGACGCGGACCGGTGCACGCATCTATGCACGGTACGGCGGCCTCTTCGATCTCGGCGCCGATGGCTACGCTCGCGCGTTGCGCGACGACTTTGATCCGTTCCCATCAGTCGTCGTGACACCTGTGTACGCCACTGCAGACGAGCAGTTCGAATGGCTCAACCGTGCGCAGTGCATCGGTGTGGGCAGGATAGATATGAGCACGTTGCGGCTCGAGTTCGACGTCTACGTCCTGCGTGTCGCGGATCGCGCCGACAGCAACGCGAACACCAAGGCGGGGTCTCTCTATACGCGAGTCGGCGGACACGACGTGATGGTAGCGATCACCGAAGATTTCGTTGACTGGTCGCTCGCGGACAAGAAACTCGGAAGGTTTTTTCCGAACGTTCGGCCCGGCCCCGCCCTGGACGCATTGAACGAGAGGATCGTCGAATTCCTCTGCTCGATCACAGGAGGACCCTGCGTCTACAAAGGGCGTGACATGAAGACGGCCCACAAAGGCCTCGGCATCAACGAGGAGGATTGGCAGATCGCGATCGACCTGTTCACCGCCGCGCTCCAGAAGCATCACGTGTCGCAGCGGGCACGGACGGAGTTCCTGCAGATCATCGAGAACATGAAGGGCGACATCGTCGAGGTTCCCTGGAGACGGTAGATCGCGACGCTTACCGATTCCGCGCGGAGGCAGGCCAGGGCCGCTTCGTGTAACGCGCGATCGCCGCGTGCACCTGAACCGCGTCGCCGGGCCCGGGTGTAATGCAGTTCTTCTGCTTGAGCATCTTCAGCGCGCGGCTCACCGTTTCCCTCGAGCAGCCGGTCATCTGCGCCAGCTCGTGATGCTTCGGGCACGGATCGAGCGTTGCGGTCGACCCGTTGATCCGTTCTCTCTGTCGCACCAGGCGATCCAGGCACCACGCAACCTTCCCGAGCGAACGATACGTGCAGATCACTCTGAGTTGATCGTTCGATTCGCGCAGCGTCGCCGTGACATTCGCGATGATTTTGGCAGCAAAGGCGGGATTGCTATTTCGTAGCGCGTCGAAGGCGGTCACGGGGCCCTTGATGACC
>Ga0310810_10000613_pt1 | contig 35830 bp, 27 predicted proteins | sample NCmetagenome_FD_207641 | JGI IMG/M metagenome (GOLD analysis project Ga0310810, IMG submission 207641) | Soil microbial communities from experimental microcosm in Duke University, North Carolina, United States - NC | ecosystem: Engineered > Artificial ecosystem > Soil microcosm > Unclassified ...
CGGCGTGTTCACGCGCTGGTAGTCGGGATAGAACATCGGAATGAGTCCCGAGTCGGACGCACCCTGGACGTTGTTCTGCCCGCGCAGCGGATGGAGTCCTGAGCCCGGCTTGCCGATCTGTCCGGTCGAGAGCGCGAGCGCGATCAGGCAGCGCGCATTATCCGTGCCGTGCACGTGCTGCGAGATGCCCATGCCCCACAGGATGATCGAGCCCTTTGACGTGGCGTAGAGCCGCGCGACCTCGCGGAGCGTCTGCGCGTCGATGCCGCAGATCGGCGCCATCGCCTCAGGGGAGAACTTCTTCACGTTCTCCGCCAGCGCTTCGTACCCGGACGTGCGGTCCTTGACGAAGTTCTCGTCGACGAGGCCTTCCTCGACGATCACGTGGAGCATCGCGTTGAGCATCGCGACGTCCGTGTCCGGATTGAACTGCAGGTTGTACGTGGCGTGACGCGCGAGATCACCGCGACGCGGGTCGGCGACGATCAGCTTCACACCGTCCTTCGCCGCGTTCTTGATCCAGGTGGCGGCGACCGGATGGTTGACTGTCGGGTTGGCGCCGATCAGGAAGATCACTTCGGCGTTGACGACGTCGCGCACCTGGTTCGACACCGCCCCGGAGTTGATGCCTTCCATCAACGCCGCGACGCTCGACGCGTGGCACAGCCGCGTGCAGTGATCGACGTTGTTCGAACCAAAGCCGGTGCGCACCAGCTTCTGGAACAGATACGCCTCTTCGTTGGTGCCCTTGGCCGATCCGAACCCGGCGAGCGCCTTCTTGCCGTAGGTGTCGCGGATATCGCGGAGGCCTTTCGCAGCGAAGTCGAGCGCTTCTTCCCTCGTCGCTTCGCGGAACACCTCGTGCCACTTGTCCGGATCGACGGCGAAGTCTTTGTGCTTCGGCACGCCCTTCTTGCGAATGAGCGGGGTCGTCAGGCGATGGCGATGCTGGACGTAGTCGAATCCGTAGCGCCCCTTGACGCAGAGGCGGCTCGAGTTGGCCGGGCCGTCCTTGCCCTGCACATAGAGGATCGTGTTGTCCTTGATGTTGTAGGTGAGCTGACAACCGACGCCGCAGTACGGGCAAACGGACTCGACCTGCTTGTCTGGGACGATCTTGGCGACATCACGCGCCGGCATCAGCGCGCCGGTCGGACACGCCTGCACGCACTCGCCGCAGGCGACGCACGTCGAGTCGCCCATCGGGTCGTCGAGGTCGAAGACGATCTTCGAGTGGCCGCCGCGGAAGGCGTAGCCGATGACGTCGTTCACTTGCTCTTCGCGACAGGCGCGCACGCATCGCTTGCACTGAATGCAGGCGTCGAGGTGCACCGCCATCGCCGGATGCGAGAGGTCCTCGGTCGGCTGCTGACGCGCGTGGAAGCGTGGCTTGTCGACCTCCATCTTCTTCGCCCACAGATCCAGCTCGGAGTTCAGCGTGTAGGACGTCTCGGGGATGTCGGAGAGGAGGAGCTCGAGCGACATCTTCTGGCTCGCGATCGCCCTCGGGCTGTTGGTGGTGACCTCCATGCCCTCACGCGGATAGCGGCAGCAGGAGGCCGCCAGAACACGCTCGCCTTTGATCTCGACCATGCACGTCCGGCAATTGCCGTCAGCGCGCATGCCTTCCATGTAGCAGAGACGTGGGACGTCGATGCCGAGATGATCGGCGGTCTCGAGAAGCGTCTGCGTCTCTGGCGTGGTGATGGTCCGGCCGTTCAACGTGAACGTGACCATCTTGGCATCGAGCACCTTATGCATCAGTCAACTTCCTTCGGGAAGTACTTCATGACGGACAGCATGGGATTCGGCGCGGCCTGTCCGAGACCGCAGATCGATGCGTCCATCATCCCTTGCGACAACTCCTGGAGCAGCGGCTGATCCCACCGCCCGTCCTTCATGAGGTGCAGCGCCTTCTCAGTGCCGACTCGGCACGGCGTGCACTGACCGCACGACTCTTCGGCGAAGAACTTCATCACGTTGCGAGCCGCCTTCGTTGCGGTGTCCTTATCCGAGAGGACGACGACAGCGGCCGAGCCGATGAAGCAGCCGTACTGATTGAGCGTGTCGAAGTCGAGCGGCACGTTGGCCATCGATGCCGGCAGGATGCCGCCCGATGCACCGCCCGGTAAGTAACCGTACAAAGTGTGGCCGTCGAGCATCCCGCCACAGTACTCGTCCACGAGCTCCTGCAGCGTGATCCCTGCGGGCGCGAGATGGACACCCGGCTTCTTGACGCGTCCGCTTACCGAGAACGAGCGCAGACCCTTACGTCCATTGCGGCCGTGACTGGCGAACCATTCGGCGCCCTTCTCGAGTATCTCGCGCACCCAGTGGAGCGTCTCCATGTTGTGCTCGAGCGTCGGCCGGCCGAACAGGCCGACTTGTGCCACGTACGGTGGACGCAGTCGTGGTTCTCCGCGCTTGCCCTCGATCGACTCGATCATCGCGGACTCTTCGCCGCAGATATAGGCACCGGCTCCGCGCCGCAAATGGAACTGCGGCAGCGTGCATGGCGGATTGGCCTGCAGCGCGGCGAGCTCGCGCTCGAGAATCGCGCGGCAGCCGTGATACTCGTCGCGCAGGTAGATGTAGACCGCATCGATGCCGACAGCCCACGCCGCGATGATCGCGCCCTCGAGGAAACGATGTGGATCGCGTTCGAGGTAGTAGCGGTCCTTGAACGTGCCCGGCTCACCTTCGTCGATGTTGATCGCCATCAGACGAGGCGCGGGTTCGGCGGCGACGATCTTCCACTTGCGGCCGGCGGGGAAGCCGGCACCACCGAGACCGCGCAGCCCAGAGTTCTCCATGACGCCGATCACGTCCGTGGCATTGCGCTGACCGCCAACGCAGGCTGCGGCAAGCGTATATCCGCCATTGGCGCGGTAGGCGGCGTAGTCGATGTGCCCCGGTGTGATGGACGTGTTCGACGTGTCGTGTGTCAGCGCCGCGGTCTTCACGCGAGACACAACCTGGTCAGGAGTCGCGTTCGGCACCGGGTTCTGACCCACCACCACGACCGGCGCCGTTTCGCATCGGCCGACGCACGGCGCGTGCAGGACGCGGACATCTTTGCCGAGCAAGCGCGGCAGCGCATCCAGGAGCGTTTGCGATCCGGCCAGCTCGCACGCGATCGAATCGCAGACCCTGACAGTGACCGCTGGCGGCGCAGTCTCGCCGTCCTTCACGACGTCGAAGTGGTGATAGAACGTCGCCACCTCATAGACCTCGGCCATCGCCATCTTCATCTCGGCCGCGAGCGCGACCAGATGCGCGGCTGACAGATAACCGTAGCGGTCCTGAATCTTGTGCAGGTGTTCGATCAGCAGGTCGCGGCGTCTGGGCTCGTTGCCGAGCAGCGCCCGAACCTCCTCACGAGCTTTGGGATCGACGGCGCGTCCTTTCGGCTTGCCGCGCACGCGGGAACGCTTGCCTCGGACAGGTAGTTCGACTGTAGACGCCGATGATGGTTTGGGCTCGCTCATGAACGATTGACTATCGTAGAGGCGGGTCTTCCAGACCTGCCTAACACCCCATGCTATCATCGAGTTACCCGCTGGCTGACCTCCGGCAAGCACCTATGTACGTTGAATTTCTGGGCATCCCCCGAGAACGAGCAGGAGTCTCCGAAATGGAACTGGACGCCGAAACCTTCGGCCAAGTTCTCGGGGAGCTCTCCGTCCGATGCCCAGGCCTGAGCGACCTCATTACGTCCGAGGGTTTCCATCCGTCGATCGCGGCGAATCTCAACGGCGACGAGTTCGTGAAGTCGCTCGACACGAGATTCGCGGACGAGGACCGGCTGCTGATCTTGTCCGCCGACGCAGGAGGGTAGCCACACGGCGACTCCCTTCGGATACCACGGCTCTTACCTGCGCATCGATGTCGGGAGCGGCATGGCTCAGGGCATGCCGTTGTCCGAGGACGTGCTTCGTCAATACATCGGTGGCAGCGGTCTCGGTGCGTGGCTCCTCTTGGCCGAAGGCGGTGCAACGACGGAGCCACTGTCGCCGGAGGCGCCGCTCATCTTTGCCTTCAGCCCGCTGGTCGGCAGTCCCCTCACCACCTCCGCCAAGTTCGCCGTCGTCAGCCGCAGTCCACTGACGGGCCGCTTCAACGATTCCCTCGCAAGCAGCGGCTTTGCCATCGCCGGAAAGCAGGCCGGCTGCGACGCTATCGTCCTCGTCGGGAAAGCCGCAAAGCTGTCGGTGCTCGTCATTGACGATGGCAACGTGAGGCTCGAGCCGGCTGACGATGTCGCGGGCGACTCGTGTCCGGTGACGGAAGAGAAGCTACGGGCGAGGCTCGGCACGAACTATCGGATTGCATCGATCGGGCCGGCGGGTGAACGCGCCGTGCGCTACGCCACGATCTCGCACGACGGCCGTCATGCCGGACGCGGCGGCAGCGGAACCGTCCTCGGCAGCAAGAACATCAAGGCGATCGCCGTACGCGGCACACGGCGCGTCGAATGGGCGCAGCCACGAGAGCTGGCCGAGTTGAGCCGCGATCTCTCGAAGCGTTCGTTCGGTCCGGCAACGGCGAAATACCGCGAGCTCGGCACCGCGGCGAATCTGCTGACGTTCAACCGTTTTGGCACATTGCCGACTCGCAACTTCCAGCAGGGCACATTCGACGAGGCACCGAATCTGTCGCCCGAGCAGCTGCGCACGGAGTACTCACGCACGCGCGCGAGTTGCGTCGCGTGCACGATCGGCTGCGAGCATATCTATTCCGTCGGTGGCGCCGGCGTACGCATCGAATACGAGAATCTGTTCGCGTTGGGCTCGTTGTGTGGCGTGAGCGATCACGCGGCCGTTCTTCGCGCGTCACAGCGCTGCGATGAACTCGGCATCGACACGATCAGCGCTGGCGGGACGATCGCCTTTGCGATGGAGTGCGTCGAGCGCGGGCTGCTCGATGAACCGTGGTTGACGTTCGGCAGCGGTGACGCAGTGTTGAAGGCGATCGATCTGATCGGCCGGCGCGAGGGGATTGGCGCGCTGCTCGCCGACGGCAGTCGTCGTGCCGCCGAGACCATCGGGCAGGGAAGCATCGCGTTCGCGCCGCAGGTGAAAGGACTCGAGATTCCGGGCTACGAACCGCGCGGGCTGCAGACGATGGCGCTTGGGTTTGCGGTCGGCGCGCGCGGTGCGGATCACAATCGCAGTGGCGCCTACGACGTGGATTTCTCGGACAAGGTCGATCGACGTCACGCGACGCTCGACTCGGTACGCCACGCCATCGACACCGAAGACAAGGCGGCGTTGATGGACTCGCTGATTCTCTGCAAGTTTCTGCGGCGCGTGCTCGAGGACTTCTACGGTGAATCGGCCGGTATGCTGCGCGCGGTTACCGGATGGGACGTCACAGCCGACGAGCTCCACGAGACGGCGAAGCGCATCGTCAGCGCGAAGCGGCAGGTGAATCTGCTGGCGGGCTGGACCCGTGCGGAAGATACGCTCCCCGATCGTTTCTTCAGCTCACCACTGCCCAACGATCCCGAGGCTTCGCTCAGTCGCGAGCGTCTGCAGGAACTTGTTGCGGAATACCATCGTCAACGCGGCTGGTGATCGCAGCATTGGTGATTCCTGACTTGAGATTGTTGAATCGTTGTTGATTGTCGATTCTTGATTGACGATTGGTATTGGTCACGCGCTGCCTCAATCAACAATCGCCAATTCACAATCAACAACCAATCACCGATCAACAATCGTTGAATCAACAATGTCCCTATCGTGGACTGGGCGGCTCTGTCACCGCCTCAATCCGCCGGTGCTCCATCGTCTTGTCGTGGTTGTCGCAGAACGATTCGACGAGGTCGGTATCGGGCATCAGCGTCAATCGCGCCTGAACGGTCCATGGTTTGAGGAATGCTTTGCGGTCGTCGATCGTGATCGTCAGCTGCATGTGACCGAAGTCGGTTCTGCGAAAGCGTTCGGTCACGTGCAGCGCGTCGCTATGAGGACGTGCCTTGCGCGTGTCCAGCCACCCGCCGTCTCTGAAGCCCGTCGTCTCGACGACGAAGGCATCGCCGTCCCAACGTCCAACTGAATAACCCAACCAGGTTGGCTCGGTCGTCTGAGGCAGTGAACGACCGTCGGTGAAGACCTGTCGGAAGGTCATGCCGCCGATCGTTTCGTACAGGAAAGCAGTGACCTCGCGCGTGCGGAGAATCTTGAACGGACCACCTGCGAAGGTGATTCGCGGTGTTCCTGGGGGCAGGCAATACCCGTAGGGATCATCGACGTGGTTGCGTGCTTCGCGCTGGGTCTGGATTGCTTGCGCCCACGGCGTCATCTGCACGTCGGCGGCGTTCAGATCTTTCGCGAGGTCGAAGAACAGGCCTTGCGTGAAGCAGGCATCAAGGCCGGAGATGCCGCACTCGGCGGCCCAGATGCCCGACAGATCGGGCTTGCCATCAGGTGCTGTCGGTGCCGGCGCTGAGAGATTCGGTTTGCCGTCCGGCAAACGTGGAATCGCCGGCGACGGATGATTCAACCACTGCGCCTCGGCAACGGCCGCGAGCAGCAGGATGGCGAATACGACCCGAAGCACTGCGATGGGTGAAGCCGAATGATTCGACACCACGGGTTTTTCCTCCCGAGCGCGCACAGAGTAGCAGACCAACAGACGGTCGTTGGTGTCTAACGCTGCAAGAACCGACGGTTCGATCGTTCTGATCGCAGGAGGTGAGCCATGCGAGTGCGCATATGGGCTCTGATTACCGCCCTGGTCATCGTTGCTGCAGCCTTTGCCTGTGCCAAGAAGGTCGCTGACGTACCCTCGGTACAGCCACCACCAAGCGCCGCCCCTGCCGAGCCGACGGCAAGCGTAGCCGCTTCATCGCCAGCGCCTGCGTACCGCGGGCTGGCCCGTCAAGCGGGTGGCGCAGCGACGGCATTGATCGGGGGAGTCGCCGGCGGCGTTGCAGAGTTCAACACCGAAGCGTACGACCACATCGAAGAAAACCGATTCCATCGTGTGGATGCGGATCCGCTCTCGACGTTTTCGGTTGATGTCGACACCGCATCCTACGCCAACGTACGACGGTTCCTCGTCGATGGTGAGTTGCCTCCCGCAGGAGCCGTGCGCACCGAGGAACTGATCAACTACTTCCGCTTTGCGTATCCACAGCCGTCCGGGAACGTTCCGTTCTCGATCACAACCGAACTGGCTGAGTGTCCGTGGAACCCGAAGCATCGCCTGGCGCTCATCGGCTTACAAGGACGGTCGCTCAAGGAGCGCGATCCATCTCCGCGCAACCTGGTGTTCCTGCTCGATGTGTCAGGGTCGATGATGCCTTCCGACAAGCTGCCGCTGGTGAAAGCGGCGATGCGGATGCTGACCGACGTGCTCACCGAGCGCGATCGCGTGGCCATCGTCGTCTACGCAGGTGCGAGCGGTCTGGTCCTACCGTCAACCGCCGGTGATCAGAAGGAACGCATACAGGAAGCGCTCGAGAAGCTGGAAGCTGGCGGCTCGACCAACGGCGCGCAAGGCATCCAGCTGGCGTACCAGGTGGCTCGTCGCAACTTCATTCGTGGTGGCGTGAATCGTGTCGTGCTCGCCACCGATGGCGACTTCAACGTCGGCGTCACGAATCAAAGCGATCTGGTGAGCCTCATCGAACGCGAACGCGAGAGCGGCATCTTCCTCTCGGTCCTCGGCGTCGGCACAGGAAACCTGAAGGACTCGACGATGGAGAAGCTTGCCGATAAGGGCAACGGCAACTATGCATATCTGGACTCGCTGCATGAGGCGCGCAAGGTGCTCGTGCGGGAGGCGGGTGGGACGCTCGAAACCATTGCGAAGGACGTGAAGATCCAGGTCGAGTTCAATCCTCGCCAAGTTGCCGGGTACCGCCTTATCGGCTACGAGAATCGAATGCTGAATCACCAGGACTTCAACGACGACAAGAAAGATGCTGGCGAGATCGGCGCCGGTCATTCGGTGACCGCGCTCTACGAGATCGTGCCGGTCGGCGCGCCGATCGATGCGCCCGGCGTGGATCCGCTCAAGTATCAGCGCGAGTCGCAGCAGACGCGCGCCGCCGGATCAGGGGAGCTCTTGACGGTCAAAGTGCGCTTCAAGGAGCCGGATGGTGAGACGAGCCGGCTTCTCAGTCGCGTGCTGTCGAATCAGTCGACAGCGATGACCGCGAATCTTGGCTTCGCATCGGCAGTGGCGGAGTTCGGCATGCTGCTCCGCGAGTCGCCCTTGCGTGGCAGTGCGTCATTCGCGTCGTTGACCGCGCGCGCCAGAAAGTTCGTGGGCGAGGATGAGGACGGCTATCGCGCCCAGTTCATTCAGTTGGCCGATCGGGCAGCGATGCTGCGTGCACGCGAGCCGGCGAGTCAGTCGCGGCGCTGAACGACATTGTTGATTTCCGGATCTTTGATTGTTGAATCGTTGTCGATTGGTGATCTGGGATCGTTGATTGGGAGCTGCTTTCATCAGCTGGTTGCTGGCCAATCCCAAATCGACAATCGCCAATCAACAACTAATCCCTAATCAAAGATCCTCAAATCAAAAATGGAAAGCTAGCGACCGACGAAGTGTTCGGTCTTGTGGTTCTCGTTGCAGAGATATTCCTGAATCTCCTCGCCGGGGGCGAGCTGAAGAAGGCGGCGAATCTTCCAGGGCCGCGTGTACGCGCCGGGATCGTCAACGGTGATCTCGACCGTCATGCGGCCCAGATCGATGCGGCGATAGCGTTCGACGATGTGCAGACGTTCAGTCTGTGGGCGGTTACCTTCGAGCCAACCCTTATCGTTGAATCCGATCGTGTCGATGACGAGCGTGTCTTGATCCCAGTGACCGATCGAGTGGCCCATCCATGTCGGTTGCAGGTCGGCGGGATGACTGCGCCCGTCGAGGAAGATCTGACGCACCGGCGGTGACGCGCCTTCGATCAGTGCGAGCAACAGGCCTGGCGTCTGTACGAACTTGACCAGGTCGAGCGAATGCATGCGCGACACGCCGGTCGGCATGCATTGCGCGCGCGGATCGTCGCCGGGACGATCTGCGAACTTCTTGGCGGCCTCGGCCGCCCATGGTTGGAATGGTGGAACGTCGGGCTCGAGGTCGTGACTGGGAAGCCAGACGCCGCTCAGATCAGGTTTGCCCTCTGAGGTTTTTGGTGCCGGACCGGTGGGTGGCTTCTTGCCGACGCGGTCGTAGAGGAAATAAATCTCGCCCGGCGTGCCCGCGTTCGGACTGTCTCCCATCACGCCATCAGCCTTGACGGTGGCGCCGGCTCGCACCTCGAGACCGCGCAGCGCGAGGACTGCATAGCCAGCCTCGCTCGCGAACACCTCGTATCGGCCAGGCGTCACTCGCATCGAGTATTCGCCAGTGGGCGAGGTCGTGGTCGTCGTCACCTCGCCTGTGCTGGTGTTCTTGATTCGAACCTCGAGACCGGCGAGCGGTCCGCGAACGCTCGACAGCACACCACGCACCTCGCCGGTGCCCGTCTGTGCCTGCAGCAACGTGCTGCACACACAGACAAGAGCGACGATCGCGGCGTGGCGGATTCGCGACAACATTTGTGATTGCTGATCGTGGATTGTTGAATCGTTGTTGATTGTTGATTACCGCGATCGGTGGTGCCGCTTTCAATCAACGATCGTTAATCGCCAATCAACAACTAATCACTAATCAAAGATCTTCGAACCAACAATTACGATTTCGGAACCAGCTTGAGAATGCGCCCCTTCGCGTTGTCGGTCAACAAGTAGATGGCGCCGTCGGGACCCTGACGAACGTCGCGGAATCGCTCGCGCGCCGGCTGCAGGTCCTGGAGCAGTCGCTCTTCACCAACCACGCGATCGCCCTTCACCGAAAGCCGCACAAGATTGGTGCTGCCGAGTCCGCCGATGAACATGCTGCTCTGCCACGCCGGGAACAGTTTTCCGGTGTAGAAGATCATGCCGCTCGGCGCGATGTTCGGATCCCAGTAGTAGACCGGCTGCTCCATGCCTTCTTTCTGCTGGATGCCACCGGTGATCGGCGGGCCCTGGTACTCGATGCCGTAGGCGATCGTTGGCCAGCCGTAGTCCTTGCCCTTGCGCGAGATGTTGACCTCGTCGCCACCGCGTGTGCCGTGTTCGACTTCCCACAGCTCACCGGTCGCGGGGTTGAGTGTTGCGGCCTGCACGTTGCGATGGCCGAACGACCAGATCTCGGGACGAATCCCTTCCTTCCCCACGAACGGATTGTCCTTGGGGATGGATCCATCGGCATTGAGACGCACGATCTTCCCGAGCAGACTGTCCATCTTCTGCGCTTGCATCCGGCCTTCGGTGATCGATCGCTCGCCTTGCGTGATGAACAACGTGCCGTCGCGGCCAAACACGAGACGCCCACCGTAATGCAGCGTGGACATCAGCGACGGCGCCTGGTGGTAGATGACCTGCACGTTCTCGACCTTCGGTGCTGCGCCGTCGACGAGCTTGCCGCGCGCGACCGCGGTGTTGTTCGCGCCGCCCTCACGAGGCTCGGCGTAGCTCCAGTAGATCACCTGGTTCTTCTGATAGGCAGGATCCAATGCGACGTCGAGCAGTCCGCCCTGGCCACGCGAGTCGACCATTGGCAATCCTTCGACGGGTTCCGACATCGTCTTGCCGTCTGCGCTGACGATGCGCAGTCGTCCCGGCCGCTCGGTCACGAGCATGCGTCCATCGGGCAGCCACGTCATCCCCCAGGGGTTCACGAGTCCTTCAGTCACCGTGACGACGTTGAACGCGACGTTGAGTTTCTGCTCGGGCACGCGATGCTGCCCGGCGAAGGCCGGCTTCTGATTCGGCGCGTTCGGTGGGCGCTGGTTCAGTCCATCTTCGGGACCGCCTCCGGGAGGTCCGAAGCCTCGGCCGCCGCCGCGGCCACCTGGTGCGGCCGCCGGTGCGCCTGGTGCCGGCGCTGCGGGCTGCTGCGCCGCGAGGTAAAGAGTGGAACCAAGCAGGAGTGCAACAGCTGTTGACATTACGGTCTTCTTCATCGGCCTCTCCGGGTTGAATTGCCTGATTCTATATAATTCCGCGACTTTCCCCTGGCCCCCGGTTCCCGAGTCGGCGCGTACGACATTCTTGCTCTGCTTGGAACGGGTGGAATGGGTGAGGTGTTGGCGCGATTCGAGCGCGAAGCCAAGTCACTCGCCGCGCTGAACCATCCAAACATCGCGCAGATCTACGACTCGGACGAGTCCGGCGTTCGCGTTGTGTACGTAATAGATTGTTGATTGATCGATTCTCGAATGTTGATTCGGTGTTGATTGAAGACTGTTGATGTCCGATTGTGCTTCGCTATCGCAGCTGCGGCCTCAATCATCAATCAAGAATCACCAATCAACAACGAATCACCAATCAAAAATCAATAAATCAACGATTCAGTACCGTCGTTTGAGCTGACGCATCAGATCGAACTTGGCGGTATCGGCCACCGCCATCACCGCCATCACGCCGGCCTGCACCGGATCGCTGACGACGAGATCTGCGGCATCAGGCACGCTGCCAGCCATGTTGAGCGAGATCACCGGCAGCCCGCTCGCGCGGACTTCTTCGACCGCTGTCGCGATGTCGCCGCCCATCAACGCGCCGGCAAGCACCAGCATCTTCACGCGCGGCAGCCGCGCCGTCGCGCGGACCGCAGCCGCCAGCTCCTTCTCGCCGACTAGCGGAATCGTGTCCACCGAGATACGTTCGCCACGGATGTTATGGCGATCGGCTTCCGTGATCGCACCCATTGCCACCTGTCCGACCTGCGCCCCGCCGCCCATCACGATGATGCGCTTGCCGTAGATGCGGGAGAAGGATGGTGTCTCGCTCACGTCCTCGACACCAGCGACTGCACGCAGGTCGGCGAGGGTGGACGCGACCTCATGGTCGGGCACGGTGAATTCGAAATAGATTCCGACCGCCGGCTTGCCGGGGTGAATATCCACGTAGGTGATGTTGGCCTGATGGTCCGCCAGCACCTTGGTCAAGGCCGACAACATGCCGGGCCGATCAGCCAGGCTGCAGAGGATCGCGTGCGCACTCATGAGACGTTGAATCATATAATCCCACGCACCATGAACCGACAGCTTCTCTTCGCCGCGTGTCTCGTGGCCGCGCTCCTTCCGCGCGCCGCTGCCGCGCAGGGACAACCCACTATGTACGGAATATCCATCAAGGCCGACCAGGCCAAGACGATCGCCGCTGCCGCTGTTGCGGAGGCGCGTAAGAATCAGTGGACGATGGCGATCGCCATCGTCGACATCTCGGGTGAACTCGTGTACTTCGAGCGCATGGACGACACCCAAGTGGGCAGCGTGGATATCGCCCAGGCCAAAGCGCGCTCGGCGGCGAGATTCAAGCGGCCGACGAAGGCGTTTCAGGACGCGCTCGCCGCAGGGGGTGAGGGCTGGCGCATTCTGTCGCTCGAGGGTGCGGTCGCGGTCGAGGGCGGTATCCCGCTCATATCCGGCGGCAAGATCGTCGGCGCCATCGGCGCCTCCGGCGGCACCAGTCAGCAGGACGGCGTCACCGCCGCCGCCGGTGCCGCAACGTTGAAATAGATTCAGCCGTAGGGCGGGTCCTGTCGATACGGACAGACGTAGGGCGGGTCCTGTTCTTTGGACCCGCCGGAAGGATCGCAATCATGAAGCGCATCGCTCTCCTCGTCGTTGCGTTGGCGTCATTGAGCGTGGGTGTCGCCGGGCAATCCGGTACCAAGAACGGCGAGTGGCCGACCTACGGCGGCGATCTCGGCAACACGAAGTACGCGCCGCTCGATCAGATCACCGCCGCGAATTTCAACTCGCTCGAAATCGCCTGGCGGTTCAAGACCGACAACCTCGGTCCCCGACCTGAGTTCCAGTTCGAGGGCACGCCGTTAATGGTGAAGGGCGTGGTCTATTCGACGGCGGGGACCAGACGCGCGGTCATCGCGCTGGATGCGGCAACCGGCGAGCAGTTGTGGATGCACAGCGAGAACGAAGGCGCGCGCGGCGCCGCCGCGCCGCGTCAGCTCTCAGGTCGCGGGCTCGCGTATTGGAGCGACGGCAAGGAAGAACGCATCCTCTACGTCACACCTGGCTATCAGCTCGTCGCGCTCGATGCGAAGACAGGGAATCGCATTCCGAGTTTCGGCGTGAACGGGATTGTCGATCTCAAGCAGAACAACGATCAGACGATCGACCCGCTTTCAGGCGAGATCGGATTGCACGCGACGCCGGTGGTCGCGCGCAACGTCGTCATCGTCGGCGCGGCGCACAAGTCGGGCGGCGTGCCGACTGGCAAGACGAACGTCAAAGGGTACGTGCGCGGCTTCGACGTGCGTACCGGCAAACGCCTGTGGATCTTCCACACCATTCCCGAGCCGGGCGAGTTCGGCAACGAGACCTGGGACAAGGATTCGTGGGTCTACACCGGCAACGCTGGCGTGTGGGCGCAGATGAGTGTCGACGAACAGCTCGGGCTCGCGTATCTGCCGGTGGAGTCGGCGACCGGCGATTACTTTGGTGGTCCTCGTCCTGGGAACGGTCTCTTCGGCGAAACGCTCGTCGCCGTCGATCTGCAGACCGGCAAACGCAAGTGGCACTATCAGCTCGTTCATCACGGCATCTGGGACATGGACATTCCGTGCGCCCCGATCCTGCTCGATGTGACGATCGATGGGAAAACGATCAAAGCGGTCGCCCAACCGACAAAGCAGGCATTCCTCTACGTCTTCAATCGCGAGACCGGCCAGCCGATCTGGCCGATCGTCGAGCGGCCGGTCGAGAAGGGCACGGTGCCAGGTGAGTGGTACTCACCGACGCAACCGATTCCGACCAAGCCGCGTGCGTACGAGACACAAGGCCTCGTCACCGACGACCTGATCAACTTCACACCGGAACTGCGCGCCGAGGCCGAGAAGATTGTGTCGCGCTATAAGCTCGGTCCGGTGTTCACGCCGCCTGTTGTGAGTACGCTTCCGGGCCCGCTCGCCACGCTTGCCATCGCGACCGCGGGCGGCGGCACCAACTGGCCCGGCGGTTCTTTCGACCCCGAAACACAAATCCTCTACGTGAACTCGGCCAAGACGCTCAGTCTGCTCGGCCTCGTGCCGCCGCGCGATCCAACGAAGAACGATCTCGCGTACGTGCAGGGCAATGCCGAGACGGGCGCGCGAACGACTGGCGGATCCGGTGCGAACGCCGGCCCCGGCGGTGGCGGCGAGGGCGCTGGTGCCCCTCAGGCACCGACCGTTCGTGGTCTGCCGCTCGTGAAACCGCCCTACGGTCAAATCAGCGCGATTGACATGAAGCGAGGCGAGATCCTCTGGCAGATCGCGCACGGCGAGACGCCGGACAACGTGCGCAATAACCCCGCGCTGAAAGGCCTGACGATTCCTCGCACCGGACGCACCGGTAATGTGGGTTCTCTCGTGACGAAGACGCTGCTCATCTCGGGTGAAGCCGGATTCGGCCCGACGCCTTCTGGTGCACGCGGCGCAATGCTGCGCGCCTACGACAAGGCGAGCGGCAAGGAAGTCGGCGCCGTCTACATGCCCGCACCACAGAGCGGCTCGCCGATGACCTACATGCTGAACGGTCGTCAGTACATCGTTCTTGCGGTGAGTGGTGCCGGCTACAGCGGAGAGCTGATCGCGTTCCGATTGCCGAATAACTAACCACGAACCACGAACCGCGAACCGCGAACCACGAACCACGAACCAACCTTGGTGTTGACAGCCGACACCAAGGTTCGTTAGTGTCGTCATTCGACACTATGGCGCGATCCCTCATTCCCGATCTCCTGCCGGGCACGCTCGATCTGCTCATTCTTCGGACGCTGCAAACCGACTCGCTGCACGGTTGGGCGATCTCGGAGCGTATCCAGCAGATCTCGCAGGACGTCCTCCAGATCAACCAGGGCTCGTTGTATCCGGCGCTGCATCGTCTCGAGCATCAGGGATGGATCGAGGCGGAATGGGCGGTCTCGGAACTCGGACGACGGGCGAAGTACTACAAGCTCACGCCGTCCGGACGCCGTCAGTTGGCGGTTGAGGCCAGCGAGTGGGAGCGTATGGCTACGGCGATCGGCCGCGTGATGAAGCTGGCATGACTCTGCGCGATCTGCTGCTGCGCATCCGCGCGCTGGTATCGCCGCGTCGCGTCGAACGTGAGCTCGACGAAGAACTGGCCTTCCATATCGAGCGTGAAACGCACAAGCACATCGCCAATGGCCTGAGCCCCGCCGATGCCCGTACGAGAGCGCGTGCACGCTTCGGTTCGGTGCCGCTTGCCGCCGACGAGTGTCGTGATGCTCGTGGGATCGGTCTGGTTGAGGATCTGACGCGCGACACCGTGTATGCGTTGCGCGCGTTCCGCCGCGCACCGCTCGCGGCCGTCACGATCATCGCGACGGTCGCACTCGGCCTCGGGCTGGTGACCGCCGTGTTCACCATCTACAACACCATCCTGTTTCGCGCTGACGCAGTACGGAACCCGGGCGAACTGTTCGCCGTCGAGCCGCGCTTGCCGCTGAGCGGGGAGCGAGTGTCACTCACACGCGCCGATTACGAGGCGATGCGACGTGAGACCAGCGTCTTCACCGATGCCGCCGCGATGCTGAGCGCGGCGGTTTCCAACGTCTCGCGCATCGACGGACGCCCCGCGATCGGCGTCCTGGTCAGCGGGAACTTCTTCCGAATGCTTGGCGTTCAGTCAGCGCTCGGCCGGCCGCTTGTGCCGGAAGACGATGCGAGGTTTGCTGGGCGTCCCGTGCTCGTGCTCAGTCACGCGGGCTGGCGCAACCTCTTCGACGCCGATCGAGGAATCATCGGACGCCGCGTCGTCATCAACAACGCACCATTCGAAATCGTCGGCGTCATGCCGGACGGCTTTCGAGGACTCGGCCTCACCACACCCGCCTACTGGGCTCCGCTTGCGTCTGCCGGACAGTTCCGCGACGTCTTTGCGGAGCGCGAAGAGACGATGGCGATCGATGTCGTCGGGCGGTTGAGGCGAGACCTGTCGCCGGAGGTCGCGGCCGCTTCGCTCGGCGTGTGGGCGACGCGCGCGGCGAGAACCGCTTCGAACGCATCAGACGGTCGCGTCAGCGTCACGCTGACACCACGGCAAGGCACCGAGCCGGCCCCTACACTCGCGGCGCTGGCGGCCTTCGCGCCGCTCTTCTTCGCGTTTGGCCTCATTCTGCTGATCGGCTGCGCCAACGTCGCCAACCTGCTGCTCGCGCGCAGCCTTGCGCGCCAGCGGGAGATCGGCGTCCGGTTGTCGCTCGGGGCCTCGCGCCGACGCATCATCCGTCAACTGCTCACCGAGAGCCTCCTGCTGTCGTTCGCGGCCGCGGGATGCGGACTTGTCGTCTCGCGGATGATCCTCGAAGGTCTGCTTGCGGCGGCGATCACGCTGGCACCGCCCCAGATAGTCCAGTTGATCGGGCTGATGAACCTGACCGTGCCGGCACCGGATTGGCGCGTGGTCCTGTTCGTCGTCGCGTCGGCGACGATGTCGGCTGTGTTCTTCGGGCTCGCACCCGCGCTTCAGGCCACGCGCCTCAATCTGGTGAGCACGATGCGCGGCGATATCACGAAGGACGCGCGTCCTGGCCGCGCACGGCATGGGCTGATCTCACTCCAAGTCGGCGCGTCGGCACTCCTGTTGATCTGTGCCGTCATCTTCCTGCGCGGTGCAATGACCGCAGCAAGAGAGCCTCCCGCCATCCGAACGAGCGACACGGTGAGAGTGTCGGTCGCCAACGAGCCGCGCCGTGCAGCGCTCGTGCAGGCTGTGATGGCCGAGCCATCAGTCGCCCTCGTCTCATCCTCGTCACCGCCGACGGACGCGACGATCGAAACGGACGCGTCGAGCCGCGCGTCGGTCCAGCAGCTGGCTGTGTCGTCCGCATACTTCGATGTGATCGGCGTCGATATCGTGCGCGGGCGTGGTTTCACGCCGGCGGAACGCAGTGCCGACGCGGGAGTCGTCGTCGTCGCTGAAACCGTTGCGCACCAGCTCTGGCCGAATGGCGACAGCCTCGGACAGCAGATGCGCATCGAACCGCGGCAGCCAGCTTCGCAGGGCGGTGGATTGTTGCCTTCGCGCACGATGACGGTCATCGGTGTCGCACGCGATCCGCGGCGCAAGGCGGGGATGAGTTACCTCGAGACCTTCCGCGGCATCTACCTGCCGGCGAGCCTCGAGACGGCCGGGACGTGGCTGGTGCTGCGCGTCCGCGGCAATCCGGAGGAGGTGCGGGAGGTGCTGCTCGATCGCCTCACGCGCGTCGATCCCGCCGTGAACAACATCATCACCCTGGGCGACCTCGCGACACTGCAAAGCGACGTTCTCCGGATTCTCTTCTGGGTGACTGTGGTCCTGAGCGCCCTCGCGCTTATCTTGACCGTGTCGGGTCTCTTCAGCGTGCTGTCCTACGTCGTCGAGCAGCAGGCCAAGGACATCGGTGTGCGCATGGCACTCGGTGCCGGTGGGAAGAACGTCGTGCAACTCATCCTCGTCCAATCGCTGCGGCCCGTTGGCGTCGGTCTCGCGGCCGGCGCCGGCCTTGCCGCGGCGCTGTCCATCCTCTTGCTCGCGTTGCCTGGCGCAGCGGAGCTTGGCGATTGGGTGCACGTCCTCGATCCGGTGGCGTATGGCGTGAGCGTCATGACGATTGTCACGTCATGCGCGCTCGCCGTATCCGTTCCCGCACTGCGCGCCGCGCGTATTGATCCAATCGCGACGCTCAGAAAAGACTAGGCACAATGCGCGTCCTTGTCACGGGCGGGAGCGGCCGCCTTGGTCGTGTGCTCGTCCCTCTTCTTTCAGCAGCCGGGCATGACGTCCGCATCTTGAGCCGGGTCCACAGAACAGGACCCGGCCTACTTCAGTCCTGTATCGTCGGGGATCTCACAACTGGCGTCGGCTTGTCCGAGGCTGTTGCCGATATCGATGTCATCGTCCACGCGGCGAGCAACTCGCGGAACGCCGGCGCGGTTGATGTGGAAGGTACGCAACGTCTGATCGACGTTGCCCGGACCGCCGGCGTCAAGCACCTGCTGTATGTGTCGATCGTCGGCGTCGATCGCATCCCGTTCGCGTACTACCAGCGCAAGCTCGCGGTCGAGCGAATGATTGCGGAGAGCGGCGTGCCGTTTTCGATTCTCCGCGCGACGCAGTTTCACTCCTTCGTCGCCTTTCTGCTCAGCGAAGCGGCGAAATACCCTTTCATGATGCCGATCCCGTCCGGCTTCGTTGTGCAGAGTGTCGCGGTCGAAGAAGTGGCCGCCCGTCTGTGCCGAGCAATCGATGACGGACCATGCGGAAGGCTGCGTGATTTCGGCGGCCCAGAAGTGCTCCCGGTTGAAGAGGTCGCGGAAGCGTGGATCCAGCAGCCCCATCTCTACGTGGCACTACGGGCGATTCCGATCTATCTGCCTGGAAAGATCGCCGAGGCGTTTCGCGCCGGCAACAACACGTGTCCCGATGGGGAACGCGGTACGGAAACCTGGCGCGATTGGCTCAAACGTTCGAGGAACTAAGGCGGCGCGTCGTTACAGACGAAAGATTCTTGAAAGCGGGAGGGATAGGCCGGGAAGCAGTGGCGTCGTGAGCGTATCGCCGGCTTCTGCGCGCAAGTCATTCGGCCGCTCGAAGCCTTTCGCGCCGCGAAGGTACACGCGAATCACATCGATCTCAGGATCGACGACCCAATATTCCGATACGCTCGAACGCTCGTAGAGTCGGCGCTTGATTGTCTCGTCGCGCTTTCGAGTCCCTTTTGACCCGATCTCGATGACCAGCTCTGGAGCGCCCTTCACGTTCGCGTCCGTGAGGATCTTCGAGGCCCGCTCGTTCGACATGTAGAGCAAATCAGGTTCGACGACATCGAACATCGAGAAGATCACATCGAACGGGGCATAGTAGATCTGCCCAGTCGGGTGCTCCTCGAGCCACGTCCGAATTAGCAGGTACAGGTTGCCAGAGACTTTCTGGTGCTTGAGATTGGGCGACGGCGTCACGTAGTGCTCACCGTCGATCAACTCGTGCCGCTTCCCATCGTCAGGAAACAGCACGAAATCGTCGTAGGTGAGCTTCACGCCGGGGTTATTCACCATGCACGTCGTCATTCCCGGACACGAGCTCCATTCTACCCGTGGATGCGACACGCATTCCCGATCGCTGCGTTAGAAATCAGGGGTGATCACGCTCAGATATCGGAGACCGTTGCAGAAAACGCGCTGCGGGAGGAGGCCGGAGTTGGCAGAACTCGCAAGCCCCCACTGACCCGCTTCAGACGACTTGCACCTTTGACGGATGCAGCAGATCGTCCAGCGCGCTGGGTCTCGACTGATGCGCATGGTGCTCGAGGAAGTCGATCACGTGACGCCGGCACGCGTGATACTGCGGATGCGCAAGCACCGCGGCGCGCGCGCGAGGACGAGGGAACGGCACGCGCAACACATCGCCGACGGTCGCCTCCGGACCGTCGGTCATCAGGATCAACCGATCGGCGAGATAGAGCGCCTCATCGACGTCGTGCGTCACCATGACGACTGTCTTGCCGGACTCCTCCCAGACGCGGAGCAGGATGTCCTGCAGCTCGAAGCGGGTGAGCGAGTCGAGCATCGAGAACGGCTCGTCGAGCAGGAGGAAGCGCGGCTCGACTGACAGAGCACGGGCGAGCGACACGCACTGCTGCGTGCCGAGGGAGAGCTGCGGCGGCAGTTGCTCGGCGGCGTCGCTCACACCGACGAGGTCGAGATAGTGTCGTGCGGCGTCGAGTGTCTCGCGCCGCGTGCGAGCCTTCGCGCCTTGCGTCGCGGCGACCTGGACGTTCTCACGCGCGGTGAGCCAGGGCAGGAGGCATGGCGACTGGAAGACGATCGCGCGCTCGGCACCGGGCTCAGTGACTTGCCTGCCATCGATAATCACGCCGCCGTAGGTGGCCTGATCGAGACCGGCCAGAATCGACAGGACCGTGGATTTGCCGCAGCCAGAGTGGCCAAGGATCGCGACGAACTCACCAGCCTCGATCGAGGCGTTCACATCCTTGACAGCGATGAACGGACCGGTGGGCGTCGGGAAGACCTTGGTCAAGCCGGTGAGTTCGAGTGGAACGTTCATCGGATCTCCTCTGCCGGTTTGACCAGCGGCGCGGCTGATGCTGTCGCGTGGCCCGTGACAGACAACGTGCGCCCGCGCACGGATGCCGTGAGCGTGGAGACGACGTGCGCGCGGACCTGCGTGGCCTGCTCGTCATGCGCAAGCTGCGCGAGGCTGCGCGGCCGTGACAATTCCACTGGAATAGGCGTGCCGAGCGTCGCGGGTGGACCGGGGATGATCGGCACGATGCGATCGGAGAGCAGGATCGCTTCCTCCACGCTGTTCGTGATCATCACCGTCGTCACCGGATGCTCGCCTTCGCTGCACAGGCGACTGAGCTCCTGTTGAAGCGTCTCCCGCGTCAGTGCATCGAGCGCGCCGAACGGCTCGTCGAGGAACAGCACCTGCGGCTTGGTCGCAAACGCGCGTGCGATGGCGACGCGCTGACGCATGCCGCCACTGAGTTGCCTGGGTCGTCGATCGATCGCGTTGCCGAGTCCGACCTGTTCGAGCGCGCGCGTCGCGTGCCGGCGCTGTTCGTCGCGCGTCATCTCGGGGAACGTCGCGTCAACGGCAAGCCGCACGTTCTCGAGTGCCGTGAACCAGGGAAGCAGTGAATAGTTCTGGAAGACGAACGCGGCATCGCGCCTGACGCCGCGCGTGGTCTCGCCGCCAATCGAGACGCTGCCCGAATCGGCGGTGGTCAGTCCGGCAATCAGGCTGAGCAGCGTGGATTTGCCGCTGCCCATTGCGCCGACGATCGACACGAACTCCCCGTGCTCGACGTCGAGCGATACGTCGCGCAAAACGTGGCGCACTGCGGCCGGTGTGGAAAACGACTTTCGAAGACCTCGGACCTCGATAAATGCCAAGCAGGCTCCTTTGACCTTTGCCTTTTGACCTTTGCCCTTACGCGGTCCGCAGTTTGGCTTCCGCGTACCCCATCAAGCGATCGAGCACGAAGCCGACGACGCCGATCGTGATGATCGCGAGCAGGATGTGGGCGTACACCAGGCTGTTGTATTCCTGCCAGAGGAAACCGCCCACGCCGGGTGTGCCGGTCAGCATCTCGCTGGCGACGATGACGAGCCAGGCGATGCCGAGGCTGAGCCGATAGCCAGTGAACATGTAGGGCAGCGTTGCCGGAACGATGATCTTGGTGAAGGTCGTGAACTTCGACAGTCGCAGCACCTTGGCGACGTTCCAGTAGTCCTGTGGGATTGCGCGTACGCCCATCATCGTGTTGATGACCGTCGGCCACATTGAACACACCGCGATGGCGAACAGCGCGGCGGGCTCTGACTTCTGGAAGAGCACGAGGCCAAGCGGCAGCCAGGCCAGCGGGGAGATCGGCCGCAGCACCTGCATGATCGGATCGAACATGCGGGTCAGCGTCGGCGAGACACCGAGCAGAAAGCCAATGGGCGTGGCTATCGCGACGCCAAGGAGGAACCCGCGGGCGACGCGCAGCAGACTGTAGTACGCGAGCAGCACGATCCCTTGATCCGTTTCACCGCGGTAGGTCAGGGGCTCGAGGATGTAGACCTTGCTCTCTTCCCACGTGCGAAGCGGCGACGGCAGATCCGACACAAGGCGGCTGGCGACCCACCAGACGAGGACCGCCATGCCGATGCCGCACAGTGGCAGCAGGAAATTTACGATTCGTTTCGCCAAATAGCTTCTCCTTGTCCACCAACCACCAACCACCAACCACTAACTAGTCGCGTTAGTTGCGACACTGTTGATGGCAAACGAGCGCGCGTATTTCTCCGGATCCTTCCCGTCGTAGACGCCATCGAACAGCGTGATCTTCTGTTCCTCGGCGACCTTCACCGCGACGCCGAGTTCCTTCATCGCCTCCAGGTACATGTCCGGCCGCATGACTTTCTTCGGGACGCCGGCATAGTCAGGCGCGCCCTTGGTCATGCCCCAACGGCGGAACTGCGTCAGCCACCACTGGCCGTAGATCTGATGGGGGTAATTGCAATTGCGATTCGAATAGATCATGTAGAACGGATCCTGCTCGACCCGTCCGTCGCCGTACTCGTACTTGCCCATCAGCCGCTCGAGGATGATGGCCGGCGGACAGTTGATGTAGGCGGGGCGCGCGATGATCTCGGCGAACTTCGGGCGGTTCTCCATCTTGTCGAGATCGACGCTGGCCAGATGTAGTGCCTTGAGGATCGCCTTCACCGTCTTCGGGTTCTTGGTCGCGAACTCCTCGGTGAATGCGCAGACCTTCTCGGGATGGTCCTTCCACATCTGCTGCGTGGTGATGACCGTGAACCCGATGCCGTCTTCAATGGCGCGGTTGTTCCACGGCTCGCCGACGCAGAAGCCGTCCATCTTGTCCACCTTCATGTTGGCCACCATCTGCGGCGGTGGAATCGTGATGAGGCTGATGTCCTTGTCCGGGTGGACGCCACCGGCGGCGAGCCAGTAACGCATCCACATCGCGTGGGTACCGGTCGGGAACGTCATCGCAAACGCGAGCGGCTCGCCCGAGGCTTTGGCCTTGTCGGCGAGCGGTTTCACGTCCTGCGGTTTGCGCACGCCCGCCATCTTCAACTTGTTGTTCAGCGTGATCGCCTGGCCGTTGCGGTTGAGCAGCCAGGGGATCACCATGGGCTTCACCGGCGATCCGGCCAGCCCCATCGTCGACGCCAGCGGCATGCCGATCAGCATGTGCGTGGCCTGGTTCTCGCCAAGGGAGAGCTTGTCGCGGATAACGGCCCACGAGGCTTCCTTCGAGATCACCGACTCGATGCCGAACTTCTTGAAGTAGCCCAGTTCGTGCGCCATCACGATCGGCGCGCAGTCGGTGAGCGCGATGATGCCGAAGCGGATCGTCTTCGTTTCGGGACTGTCGTCGGCATAGACGCTGCCGACCCATCCCGATGGCAGACCAGCGAGCAGCGCACCGGCCGTCGTCGCCGTTGCGGTGAGGAACTGTCGTCGAGTCGTACCGGTCGCGTTATTTGTCGGCGAGGAAGACATAGGTCACCATCACGTAAGGAGCACTGTAGGAAGCACCGGGAGTCGCCTGCTTGAGGAAGGCGCCCGTGAACATGTGCGCGTAGCCAGCGGCCAGCTGAATCTGCGGTGTCAGCGCACGTGAGACCTGAACATCCAACTCCTGGCCGACGTGCGAGTCCGCCGCGCCACCGGGCACACGCGCGAGCAGCGCGCCGCTCGCGGCATACAACGCGTCTGTCTTCTCCGCGAGCCACCACGAGTGATAGTTCAGCGAGATCGGGGTCGCCTTGATCGGTGAGAACTCGAATCCTTCGCGCAGGTGATGAACGTTGCGCCAGCCGACCTGATCGGCGAGGCCGAGCTTGTCGTGTCCGGTCGGATAGAGCTGGTCGAAGGTCTGACGACGGCCGTCGGTGGGGTTGTCGTCGCCGGACGCGAAGTTGTATTCAGAGGTCAGCTTGACGGCGCCCGCTCCGGGCAGCGATTCGCGAATCTGCCAGTGTCCCGCCCACGCGTTCACTGAGTCTGCCGCGAGCGATCCGCGCTGCATCGCCATTTCCACGCCGTAGTCGAGTCGTGCCGGGAGCTTCCCCGCGACGCGCATGCCCATCGTCGTCTGCGAAAGATTGCCGACGGTGGTGAGTTCGCTGCGCAGATTCACGTCGCGGCGCCAGAAGACGTAGGGCTCGAGCGCCGCTTGCGGAATCACTTTGGCTGAGGAGGCATACACGCCGGCGAGGCGATTACCGTTGCCGCTCTTGTCGAACTCGTCGGGAAGACTGCGGACCAGCGACGCGCCGAAGACGTCGGCCTGCCAGCTTTTTGCGCGCAGGATTACGCGCGCCGCGTCCCACGTGCGGCCCGTGTTGACCCAGGCAAGATGGCCAAGGAGACGCTGCTCACCGAAGGCGAGCTCCTGACGTCCGAGCCGAGCGCCGACTGGTGCTTTGGCATCGCCGATGTCGGCGAACGCGGCACGCAGGTCGAACGGACCGCGGAACGGCGCCGTCGTCGGGCCGACCTGCTTGTTCGCCACGCGCGCGTCCTGCACGTTGGCTTGAAACGACAGGCTCTTCGACGCCGTGATCGACGCATTCAGCCGCACGCGACTGAGTGCGTAGGCGTCGTCTCGATCGGCGGTGAAGCCGCTGTTCTCAAATCCTTCGACACGCTCGCGGAACTCACCGCGAACACGCAGCCACGACGGCATGACGCTGTTCGCGCGATTGGGAAACGGTGGCTTGGGCGCCGGTTGCAATGGTGCGGCAACGGGTGCCGGGCCGCCGGTCTGTGTAGGCTGTGGAGCGCTGGATGTCTGCGGCTGAGCGCTGGCCCGCTGCTCTGTAGCGGCGACTTTTTGCTGCGCGCTCGCTGTCTGTTGCTGCGCACTGGCCGTGCTGAGTGGCACGACGACGAGTGCGAGAAGAACGATCGACGCACGGATCACACGTCTTCTCCTTCCGAACAACGGGCTATCAGCGACGCGCTGACAGCGACTGTTTCGACATGACGGAGGCGACGTGGCCGTTATTGAATTTTTCGTCTCGGCCTCAAGGCCGTTGTCGACGGCGATAGCAATTGGCGTTCCGTTACGCGGTTCGTGGGTTCCGTGGGTTCAGTTGGTTCCGAAGGTGGTTGTTCTCTCGGTTCTCTCGGCTCTCGGGTTCACTCAGGTTGGCGACAACACTGTTGTGCGAGCGATCGCATCTCACATTTGTGTCTGTATGCATGGCGCGATCGCGAATCATTGTGATTGCGACGCAGTTCGCGTGTTGTCGACACAGTTGTCGTCTCGCGGTGTCACGCGTGAGACGCGTGTTTCGGCCGATGCGGCCCAATGCTGTCTATCACTTAGGTGCTGTCACACCTGCTCATTCAAAAATGTCGAATCACTGCGAGTGAGCAACACGTTCGTCGCCTGACTCCCTCTTGTTGAACCGGCGTTCGACGTGTATCTTCGATGAGTGCCCCGCGCCCGGCAGCGCGCGGCATTCACGCCAGTTCGCTGGCCACGTCTCCAGGCGCCGAGCTCGTTCCGTGTAGCAGCGAGCGTTTCAGCGCGCCGTTTCCACTGCATCTCGATCGCACGCGTGTGCGTGCGCGGTTGTGAACATGCGTCACGCGTCCCTGTCCGGCGCGGTGAATGCATGAGTGGTGACTCAGGTCCAACTGGATGGCGTCGATACCCGTTACTACGCCGATGCTGCGTCGCAGCACCGACACCGCACCGTCCGAGCTGCCGCTGCTCGAGTGGATCAAGACCGAGCAGGCACGTGCGCCGATGACGCGCCGCAGCCACGAAGGCGAGCGCATGCCCGATCGCGCGCCAGGCGCCGGCGAACAGTACCGCTTCCACGTGGACATGGGGAAGTGCATCGGCTGCAAGTGCTGCGTCGTCGCCTGCAACGAGCAGAACGGCAATCCCGCAGAGATCAACTGGCGCCGCGTTGGTGAAATCGAGGGCGGATGGTTTCCATCGACGAGCCGCTCGTATCTCTCGATGGGCTGCAACCATTGCCTCGAGCCGACGTGTCTGCAGGGGTGTCCGGTCGACGCCTACACCAAAGATCCGATCACCGGCATCGTGCGCCACAGCGCCGATGCGTGCATCGGCTGTCAGTACTGCACGTGGAACTGTTCGTATGGAGTGCCGCAGTACAACCCCGAACGCGGGGTCGTCGGCAAGTGCGACATGTGCCACGGCCGATTGTCGCTGGGCCAATCACCGGCCTGCGTGAGCGCGTGCCCTGAGGGCGCACTCGCCATCGAGATCGTCAATGTCGCCGAGTGGCGTGATTCAGTTGAATCGAACGCCGCCACGCTCGGCCTGCCCTCAGCCGACGGAAGCCTGTCAACGACACGCATCACGCCGCCCGACTCGCTGCCACCAAACGCGCGGCCTCGTGACATCACGCATGTCACGCCCGAGCACGCGCACTGGTCGCTCATTCTCATGACCGTCCTCACCCAGTTGTCAGTCGGCGCGTTCGCCGCGATCTGGGTATTGCAGTTGCTTGGCAATACGCGTCTGGGTCTGGCCGCGCTCGTCTCGCTGGGCGTCGGCGGACTCGCGCTTGCCGCAGCGACGTTCCATCTCGGTCGTCCAGCGCACGCGTATCGTGCGCTGCGGATGTGGCGGCGGTCGTGGCTCAGTCGGGAGGTCCTCGCGTTTGCCGCGTTCTCGCATGTCGCAGCCGTGTATGCCGGTCTCCTCTGGCTGCAACTGCCCGGCAGCATCTGGGTCGGTGGACTCACCGTGCTTCTTGGCGCCGCCGGCGTGACGGCAAGTGCATGTATCTATCGCGTGCCGGCTCGCCCGGCCTGGAACACGCGATACACGCTCTTGCAGTTCAACCTGACCGCAGCGATTCTCGGACCGTTGTTCGCGGCAGCGGCCGTCGCTGGTCCGAGCCGCTGGCTGGCGATTGCCGCAGCATCGATGGCCGGCGCGCAAGCGACCGTGTTCGCCCTGCGCTTCTTCCGATCGGTGGCCTCGGACAGTCTCGAGTTGAAGGGCACGGCGCGCCTGCTGTCCACGGTGCTCGCCGGCCGCCTCGTGCTGCGCGGAATCCTGCTGGCCATTGGCGCAATCGTGCTGCCCCTCCTGGCGACGGGTCTCGCCGACGCGCCAGGACGTGTGCTCATGCTCGGCGCGCTCGTCGTCGCGCTCGCCGCCGAGTTGATCGAACGGTATCTGTTCTTCGTCAGCGTCGTCCCAAAACACCTGGCCGCGCCCTATATCGCGTCGGCAAGCGAGGCCGCATGACGCTCAAGGAGATGCTCGGACTCGACACCCGTGCCGATCGCTACACCTACGGCGTTGACCCGGTCGCGGGCTACGTCTCGTCGCAAAAGATTCCCGATCGCTGGGTGTCAACGACGTGCGGCTACTGCTCGGTCGGCTGCGGCATGTTCATCGGTGTCAGGGACGGCCGTGCCGTTTCTGTTCGCGGCAACCCGGATCACCCCGTGAATCGCGGGATGTTGTGCCCGAAGGGGCTTTCCGAACACCACACGATCTCTGCGGACAATCGCGCGCGGTATCCACTGCTGCGACGTGGTGGATCGATGCAGCGCGTGAGCTGGGACGACGCGCTGACGACGATGGCGGCGCGGTTCCGCGATGTGCAGGAACGTTATGGCCCAGGCGCCGTCGGCGTGATCAGCACCGGCCAGCTCGTGACCGAAGAGTTCTACGCGATGGGCAAGCTGATGCAGCTTGGCCTTGGCACATCGAACTACGACGGCAACACGACGCTGTGCATGGCCACGGCGGTGCAGGGGTACAAGCGATCCTTCGGCAGCGATGGACCTCCTGGTGCGTACGAGGATCTCGAACGCGCCGACGTGATCGTGCTGATCGGCGCGAACGTCGCCGAGAATCATCCCATCCTCTGCTGGCGGCTGCGCTCAAATCCAAACGCCACGATCATCGTCATCGATCCGCGCGTCACCAAGACGGCGATGATGGCCGATCTGCACCTGCCGCTTCGACCGCGATCCGATCTCGCCCTCATCAACGGTCTGATTCACATCGTCATCGAGCACAACCTGATCGATCGCGAGTACATCGACCGCCATACGACCGGGTTCGATGAGCTGCGGGCCTCGGTGAGTGAATACACGCCAGAACGGGTTGCGGAGATCACCGGACTGTCGCCCGAACTGATCGTCCGCACCGCCTGGACCTACGCGCGCGCCGAGGCGGCGTTCATCGGCTGGACGATGGGCGTGAATCACAGCACGAAGGGGACCGAGACCGTCAACGCGATCAACAACCTCGCGCTCATCACCGGCAACATCGGACGCGCGGGTGCGGCGCCGTTTTCAATTACCGGACAGTGCAACGCCATGGGCACGCGCGAAGCGGGCTTCGCGTCGATCATGCCCGGCTATCGGAAGTTCGAGAGCGAAGAAGACCGCGCGGAGCTCGCCAGCCTTTGGAACGTGCCGGTGGACCGCATCCCTTCACGGCGCGGCCTCGCGTATCCCGACATCATCGAAGCAGCCCTCGAGAAGAAGATCCGGGCGCTCTGGATCATCGCGACGAATCCGATCGTCTCGTTCCCCAATCTGAAGGCGCTGCAACAAGCCCTGGAGGGACTCGAGTTCCTCGTCGTCCAGGACTGCTATCACCCGACGCCGACGACCGAGTACGCGCACCTCATGCTGCCTGCCGCGGGCTGGGGCGAGAAGGAGGGGACCTACACAAACTCCGAGCGTCGCGTGAACAAGGTCAATCGCGCAGTCTCGCCTCCTGGCGAAGCGCGTTCCGACTTCGACATCTTCTTGTCTTTCGCCACTGTCCTCGGTGTGCGTGACGAAATCTTCCCGGGATGGACCAAGCCGGCTGACGCATTTGAGGAATGGAAGCGCGTATCGGCGGGCCGGCTCTGCGACTACTCCGGCATCACCTACAAGGCGCTCGAGCAGCATGGCGGCGTGCAGTGGCCGTTTCCCGCAGGGGCCACAAACGCGGGTGAGACGCGACGTCTCTATTCCGAAGGCGGCTTCCGCACTGACGATGGCCGCGCGCGGTTGATCTCGGTGCAATGGGAACCGTTCCCGGAACAGCCGTCAGACGAGTTCCCATTCGTGCTGAACACCGGGCGAACCGTCGAGCACTGGCACACGCGAACCAAGACCGGGAAGGTGCCGATTCTTGAGCGGTTGTCACCGCACGCCTGGGTCGAGATGAATCCTCGCGACGCGCGTGGGCTCAGGCTGAAACCACAAGATCGCGTGGATGTCATCTCTCGCCGCGGGCGCGTGCGCAGCATCGAACTGCGCGTCACCGAGACGGTCGCGCCCGGACAGATCTTCGTTCCCTTCCACTACGCCGAGGCCAACGCCAATGAGGTGACGCAGAGCGCGTTCGATCCGTTCTCGCGTGAGCCGAACTACAAGCAATCGGCGGCTCGCGTTGAAAAGGCGGCGCGAGAAGGAGCGGCACGATGAGGCGCCTGGTTGTCGTCGGGAACGGAATGGCGGGGATGGCCTGCGTCGAGCAGATCCTCAAGTACCAGCCGCAGTTTCGCATCACCGTGTTTGGTGACGAGACGCACGTCAACTACAACCGCGTGATGCTTTCGTCGGTTCTCGCCGGCGAGAAAGCGGCCGACGAGATCGTCATCAACACTGAGGAATGGTATCGGCGCAACGAAATCGATCTCCGCGTCGGCGTTCGCGTCATTGACGTCGATCCGCGTGCGAAGACGGTCACGGGTGACGACGGCAGCGTGACGCCGTACGACACGCTGCTGCTGGCCACAGGCAGCTCGGCGTGGATGCCGCCAATCGAGGGACTCGACAAGGACGGCGTGTTCGCGTTCCGCACGCTCGACGATACACGCGAGCTGATTCGGCGTTCAGGGCCTGAGACTGAGGCGGTCGTGATCGGCGGCGGTCTGCTCGGACTCGAAGCGGCGCGTGGTCTGCAGGTGCAGGGTTGCAAGGTCACCGTCGTCCATCTCATGGCGACGCTGATGGAGCGGCAGCTCGATAAAGACGGCGGTCAGCATCTGGTGAAGACGATGGAGGGCATGGGCATTCGGGTCCTCCTCGGTCGCAGTACGAAGGCGATCCGCGGCAAGAAGCGCGTGGAGCGCGTCGAGTTTGCCGACGGCGAAGGCGTGGACGCGAATCTTGTCGTCGTCGCTGCCGGCATTCGTCCGAACGTCGAGCTCGGCAAGAAAGCCGGACTCACGGTGAAGCGCGGCATCGTCGTCAACGACCAGATGGAGACGTCCGACCCCGACATCTTTGCCGTCGGCGAGTGCGTCGAGCATCGCGGGATCTGCTATGGCCTCGTCGCGCCGCTGTACGAGCAGGGCAAAGTGCTGGCGGCGACGATCACCGGCAATCGCGGGGCGGAGTACACGGGCACGGTGCAGGCGGCGAAGCTCAAGATCATGGGCGTCGATGTGTTCTCCGCCGGCAACTGGGATGTGAGCGGCGCCGATCAGATCAAGTACGAGGACTCGGGCCGCGGGGTCTACAAGAAGGTTGCGGTCAAGGACGGCAAGCTCGCCGGCGTGATCCTTGTCGGCGATACATCCGACAGTCATCGCTACATGGACTGGTTGCGCACGGACGCCGACATCGGCGACAAGCGCGGACAGTTGCTCTTTCCGCCGCCGTCGGCCGACGCCGGGCTGGACGTCGCTGAGATGTCTGACAGCGCGACCGTGTGCGGATGCGTCGGCGTGACGAAGGGCACCATCATCGCCGCCATTCACGAGCGCGGCGTGAACACGATCTCGCAGTTGAAGGAGTCCACCCGCGCGTGCACGGGGTGCGGCAGCTGCACGGGCCTCTGTCAGGACCTGCTTCGCGCGGTCGCGCCTGATTTCGAGGACGAGAAGAAGAAGGTCATCTGCGCGTGCGTGCCGTTTGCCGAGGATCGGCTCCGCGAGATCCTGCGCAGTCAGAAGCTCAAGTCGGTGCAGGAGGTGCTCGAGATCTACGGCAACGGCATCGGCTGCGAGATCTGCAAGCCGGCGCTGAGCTACATGCTCGACATGCTGTGGTGCGGCGATCACGACGAGGATCGCTCGGCGCGCTTCATCAACGATCGCGTGCACGCCAATATCCAGAAAGACGGCACGTTCTCGGTGGTGCCGCGTATCCGCGGTGGCGTGACCAGCCCCGATGAACTGCGCCGCATCGCCGACGTCGCAGACAAGTACCGCGTGCCGATGGTGAAGATCACCGGCAGCCAGCGCATCGACCTGCTCGGCATCAAGAAGGCCGATCTGCCGAAGGTGTGGGCCGATCTTGGTATGCCCTCAGGCCAGGCGTACACGAAGGGCGTGCGCATGGTGAAGACCTGCGTCGGCACCGAGTTCTGCCGCTTCGGCACGCAGGACTCGACCGGCGCGGGCATCGAGATGGAGCGGAAGTTCGAGCAGCTCTACACCCCGCACAAAGTGAAGATGGCGACCGTCGGATGTCCGCGGAATTGCGCCGAGGCGACGGTCAAGGACATCGGCCTCATCGGCATCGAAGGGGGCTGGCAGGTGGTTGTCGGCGGCGCAGCGGGGAAGTCGGTGCGCAAGGCCGATCTGCTCACGACGGTCGAGACCACCGAGCAGGCGCTCGAAGCCTCGGAGCTGTTCTTTCAGTACTACCGGGAGAACGCCAACTACCTCGAGCGGACATACGACTTCGTCGAACGTCTCGGCATCGAGAAAGTCCGCAAGGACACGATCTACGCACCCGACGCCGTCAGAGCGGGTCTGCGGGATCGCTTCGCGAAGTCGAAGTCTCGCGCACACGACGCGTGGCTGGAGGGTCAGGCGCCCACGGATCCCACGCAGTTCGCTCCACTTCAAGTCCTCGACCACAAGGTACTCGCATGAGCGAAGGCACTCGTAGTGTCCGGCAGCCGGACCATCACTGGATTCGGGTAGGCACCTGCGATCAGATTCCACCGCGGCAGGGCCGAGCGGTCGCGATCGGCGATCGTGAGCTCGCGATCTTCAATCTCGGCGATCGCTTTTTCGCCACCGATAACCGCTGTCCGCACAAGGGCGGGCCGCTGTGCGACGGCATCGTCACCGGCGTTTCGGCGGTGTGTCCGCTTCACGCCTGGAAGATCAATCTCGCCGATGGTCGCGTCGAGCGTCCGCAGAGCGCGGAGCACTGCGTGGCGACATACGCCGTGCGTGTAGACGATGGTGTCATCGCGGTGAGCGTGCCCCTATGACGCGTCATCGCTCTGAACTCCCAGCGATGACGGGTCATCGCGCTGAATCTCCCGCGATGACGGGTCATCGCGCTGAATCTCCCGCGATGACAGGCTTTCTGCGAGCCGGGCACTTTCCCACGCTGCTCGCCGCGCTCCTCTACTTCGATGTCAGCTTCATGGCGTGGATTCTGCTCGGCCCGCTCGCGCCGTTCATGCGCGAGGAACTCGGGCTCAGCGCGACGGCTCAAGGGCTGATCACGGCGATCCCGTTGCTCGGTGGATCGCTGTTCAGGCCCATCTTGGGTGCGGTGGGCGAGCGCATTGGCGGCAGACGCACGGGCCTTATCGGCCTCGTGATCACGATCGCCACGTTGGCCGCGGCGTGGCTGGTCGCGGAGACGCCGACGCACTTCGTGTTTGTCGGACTCATGCTCGGCATCGCCGGTGCGAGTTTCGCCGTGGCGCTGCCGCTCGCGAGCCGCTGGTATCCGCCTGAGTATCAAGGCATGGCACTCGGCATCGCCGGCGCGGGCAACTCGGGGACACTGCTGGCCACGCTCTTCGCGCCGCGTATCGCCGAACAATTCGGCTGGCAGGCGACGTTCGGCATCGCCATCCTGCCGCTCGCCGTGGTGTTTGTCGTGTTTGCGCTCATCGCGCGCGACAGCCCACGACAGATCGCTCCTGCGACACTGCGCGACTATCAATCAGTACTCAGCGAAGGAGACACGCTGTCGCTGTCGTGGCTGTACTCGTTGACGTTCGGCGGCTTTGTCGGCTTCGCCAGCTTTCTCACGACGTTCTTTCACGACGCGTATCAGGTGTCGCGTGTGGATGCCGGCGACTTGACGACGGTCGTCGTGGTGGCGGGAAGTCTGCTTCGTCCGATCGGTGGGTGGCTTTCGGACCGCGTGGGCGGCTACCGCATTCTGGTCGTGTTGCTTGCAAGCGTCTCGGTCTGCCTTGCTGTCGTGGCATTCATGCCACGACTGCAGATCGCGGTCGCGGTCTTGTTTGTCACCATCGGGCTGCTGGGCATGGGCAACGGCGCGGTGTTTCAACTGGTGCCGCAGCGTTTCCCCGATCGCATCGGCATTGTCACGGGTGTTGTTGGCGCCGCGGGCGGTCTGGGCGGCTTCTTCCTGCCCTTTGTGCTCGGAGCGGTGCGCGATGTGACCGGCTCGTACGCCGCGGGCTTGTTTGGCTGCGCGGTGACGTTCGTTGGCGGGACGCTGGTGCTGCTCGAGCTCGGCGCCCGGTGGTCACAGCGCTGGGACAGCGCCGCGGTCCAGCGGACCGGTCTGTACTCATATCGCGGCATGCTCATTGAAGCGGAGGACGAACGTGTTGCGTGAAGTTGGGAATAAACGCCAAAAATGTATGACTATGAGGTCGTATCGACACAGATGTATGGGCCTACCCCCTTGTCCCTAACGCGGTCCGTGTGTATCTTCGAGATCAGCCGCTGCGCCGTGAACCCATGAAAAGCACTGCATCCCTCGTTGATGTGAGCGACAAGTCCGACATCGATTTAATCCACGAGATTGGCAGCCGCATCGCGGCCGCCGATCCCCTGCACGACGTGCTCGGTCGCGTCGTGGATCTCGTCTCGACCCTGGTCCATTGCGATAGCTGCTTCATCTACGTGCTCGAGGAAGACGCCCTCGTGCTGCGCGCGTCGAAGACGCCGCATCCCGACGTGGTGGATCGCCTCAAATTGCGGGTGGGTGAAGGCATCACCGGTTGGGTGGCGGAGCATCGCCAGCCAGTCGCGGTGGCGACACGCGCGTTCCAGGATCCGCGATTCCAGACGTTCAACGAACTGCCCGAGGATCGCTACGAGGCGTTTCTGTCAGTGCCCGTGCTGTCGCGCGGCAAGCTGGTCGGCGTCATCAATCTCCAGCACCGGCAGCCGCACAATCACAACCGGCGCGAGATGCAGTTGATCTCGACGATCGGATTTCTGGTTGGCGCCGAGATCGAAACCGCGCGTCTTGAAGTCGAGAACACGCAGCTGTCGGAGCGGCTCGAGACACGGAAGATTCTCGATCGCGCCAAGGGCATCCTGCAGCGCGACCTCGGGCTGACGGAGGAAGAGGCGTATCTGACGATCCAGCGTCAGAGCCGTCAGCGTCGGAAGTCGAAGAAGGAGATCGCCGAAGCGATCATCCTCGGCGACGATCTGCGCCGGGGTAAAACTCCCTCGTAGCGTCCAATCCGTGTAGTGTCCGGTTTTAGCCGGACCCATTGGTGAAGGTCCGCCTTCAGGGGGAACAGGACGCGAGTTGGTCTGCGGGCCTACCGGCTCGCCGCGCCGACTCCGCACGCCGGGAAAGCTCGCGCCGCTCTTTCTCGGTCGTTCCCGCGTGCTCCGACGGCGCCGCGATCCGGCAGGCTCACAGACACACGTGAGATCGCGTGTGACCCTCTGTGCCTCAGTGCCTCAGTGCCTCTGTGTGTCGTCATTCAAGTGAAGTCAGCGTCTGCCTACCGCAGATCGAACGTCCGCTTGGCGACGGTGATCGACTCGGCGCGGAATTCTCCTGACCGCGCCTTGCTGCGATAGCCCGTGACGCCGACCGTCATACCGGGTTTCAGCATGTCCTCGGTCAGATCGCGGAACTCCATGCGCGGCGCCGGCGCGAGGATGACGAGGGCCGGTTTGCCATCCACGTCGAGCGTCATCGTCGGCATCGTGGCGTTGAAGTTGATCTGCTTGAGCACTCCCGACAGCTTCTGCGCGGCACCCAGCTCGTAGGCGCTCCACTGGTGCTGTGCGTCGTAGACCTGGTTGTCGTCCGAGTCCTTCGATCCGAGCCACGGCGTGATCGCGCCGTCGATGAGGGCCTGCAGGTTGCCCTCCATGCACGAATACTCCATCAGCTCGACGTCCGGCGTGAGCACGAAGACGCGCTCGTTGCCGATCGGCCGCGTATAGGTCTTCGGATCGTCCAGCACCCACTTGAACTGCATGTGTCCCATGTCGGGCCGCCGGAACGTCATCGTCAACCTGGCTTGATCGCTCATCGGATGACCGATGGTGCCAAGCTTCGTCCAGCCGTTGAAGTTCACCGCTTCGATGACGAGCGCATCACCGTCCCAGCGACCGCGTGAGTCGCCGAACCAGGTCGGCGGCCAGTCCTTCCGATGTGGGAGTCCTTCGGTGTTGACCACCTGGAACATCGTGCTCTGCTCGAAGAGGAAGGCGATGTTCTCGTTGTTCTGCAGGATCTGCATCGGGTGCGGCGTGAACGATCGGATCCATCCGAACGGCATGCAGCTGCCCGCGTAGTCGCCGTTCTTGGTCGCGTTGTAGTTGTCCCATTGCGCCTGCCCCCATGGGGTGAAGGGCAGCGGGTTCGGCTCGCCGACGTTGCTCGTGCCGTTGGCGTTCTTGGCGGTACGCGTCATGTCCTGCACGCCGGGACGCGCCCAGACGCCGCTGAAGTCGGGTTTGCCGTTGGCCAGCCGTGGTGCCGGCGCGTTCATGTCCACTTTGGTGCGCGTCGATTGCGCAGCCACCGTTGTGCTCAGCGCGACGAGAAGACCGATCGCCCAGACTGACGTCCTCATGACCGAGCTCCTTTCTGTGGACTAAGGAGCGGATTATGGGCTGGGTCGGGGTGTCGTTCAACTAGTGTCGGTCCTTGGAATGGACCAAGGACCCAGGACGGACCCAGGACCAAGGACGGACCAAGGACCAAGCACTAAGGACCAGGGACTACTGTTAGCGAGTCCCCCACGCCAGGCGCGCGTCCCGCTCGATCGCTTCTGCGCGCCGGCGTATCGCGGCGAGCTCGGTGGGCGCAAAGGTCCAGTCGCGGGGTTGACCGCGGCGGACTTCCTCCTGCGACCAGTACGCGCGCATCAGGCCGACAGGCCCGTGGGTTGTCGTGGCGAGCAACAGATGTCCGAGCTCGTGCGCGATGGCGCGGCCGAGCAGTGCGCGGCAGTCGACGCCGGCGTTGGCGGCGAGTCGCACGATGCGATCGATATACACCGTGGCGAGCACACCCGTTCCCTTGCGTGTGTCGATCAGGGCGTCGCCGAGCGGTAGCGTCGGAGTCTGA